>Ga0209370_1000537_pt1 | contig 48524 bp, 40 predicted proteins | sample AgamicAtPrz_FD_187164 | JGI IMG/M metagenome (GOLD analysis project Ga0209370, IMG submission 187164) | Agave microbial communities from Guanajuato, Mexico - At.P.rz (SPAdes) (version 2) | ecosystem: Host-associated > Plants > Phyllosphere > Phylloplane/Leaf | place: Guanajuato, Mexico...
CTGGCGATGGTCTGACGGGCAACACCAGGCTTACTTGTAGGAGCGGCCTTGTGTCGCGAAAGGGCCGCAGAGCGGCCCCGGCAATCTTGCGGTGATGCACAGCCTTGGGGGCGCTTCGCACCCCTTTCGCGACACAAGGCCGCTCCTACAAGGGACCCCGCAGGCATGGCGTACTGGGGCCTGGGCCTAATGGAAATCGCGGCTGCGCACATCCAGCCCCTGCAGCAACTGGCTGACATCTTCCAGCCGCCGCGCAATCAAGTGGCGCACCCCGTCGGCCTGCTCCAGCCGCCCGCTGACCTTGAGCAACTGCGACCCCACCAGCGCCCGCCGCTGCCGCTCGGCCAGGTCGCGCCATACCACGACATTGAGCATGCCGTGCTCGTCCTCCAGGGTGACGAAGGTTACGCCGCTGGCCGTCTGTGGCCGCTGGCGGCCCACCACCAGCCCGGCCACGGCAATGTTGTCGCCATGCTCGACACCTTGCAGTTCATGCGAACTGCGGCAGCCCAGCGCCCTCAGACGTGAGCGCAACAACGCCAACGGATGCGGCCCAAGCGTGGTGCCCAAGGTCTGGTAATCGGCCATCAGGTTCTCTGCCACGCTGGGGACAGGCAGTTCGACGTCGCCTTCCGGCACAGTGTCAACGTCGGCGAACAAGGGCAGCTGCGGCTGCACCGCCGCCACCTGCCAGCGCGCCTGATAGCGATCGCGGGCCAAGGCGCGCAGCGCGCCGGCATCGGCCAGCTGGGCGCGGGCACGCGCGTCGAGCCCGGCGCGCAAGCACACGTCCTCGACATCGCGCCATGCCCGCTGTGCCCTCGCCTGCACCAGGCGCCTGGCATCGGCCTCGGCAAAACCACGTACCAGGCGCAACCCCATGCGGATGGCCAGGGCCTCGCCCGCCTCAGGCTCAAGCGTGCAGTCCCAATCACTGTGGCAGACATCCACCGGCCTGACCTCGATACCCTGGCGCCGGGCCTCTTGCAGCAACTGGTCGGGGCTGTAGAAACCCATGGGCCAGCTGTTGACCAGCGCACAGGTGAAGATCGCCGGTTCATGGCACTTGAGCCAGCTGCTGGCATAACACAGCAAGGCAAAGCTGGCCGCGTGTGACTCCGGGAAGCCATAACTGCCAAAGCCCTTGATCTGCTCGAAGATGCGCTCGGCAAACGCCAACTCGTAGCCATTGCGCAACATGCCCTGCACCAGCCGCTCGCGATGCGGCTCCAGGCCGCCATGGCGCTTCCACGCGGCCATGCTGCGGCGCAACTGGTCGGCTTCGCCGGGGCTGTAGTCGGCGGCGACCATGGCCAGCTCCATCACCTGCTCCTGGAACAACGGCACCCCCAGGGTGCGCTCGAACACGGCCTTGAGCTGCGGCGAGGGGTAGGTCACCGGCTCCTGCTTCAGGCGCCGGCGCAGGTAAGGGTGGACCATGTCCCCCTGGATCGGCCCGGGGCGCACAATCGCCACCTCGATGACCAGGTCATAGAAGGTTACCGGGCGCAGCCGAGGCAGCATGGCCATCTGCGCGCGCGACTCGATCTGGAACACGCCCATGGTCTCGGCGCGGCTGATCATCGCGTAGGTGGCCGGGTCTTCGCCGGGAATGGTTGCCAGGGTCAAGTGCCGGCCACGGTGGCGTTGCAACAGGTCGAAGCAACGGCGCAGGGCGCTGAGCATGCCCAGCGCCAGCACGTCGACCTTGAGCAGGCCGACCATGTCCAGGTCGTCCTTGTCCCACTGGATCACCGTACGCTCCGGCATCGCGGCATTTTCCACCGGCACCAGTTCGTCCAGGGGTTGCTGCGAAATGACGAAACCGCCCGGGTGCTGCGACAGGTGCCGGGGGAAGCCGATCAGCTCACCGGCCAGCACCAGCACCCGCCGCAGCGAAGGACTGCCCGCCTCGAAACCGGCCTCGGCCAGGCGCTGGTCATCGGGTATGCGATCGCTCCAGCGGCCACAGCACTTGGCCAGGGCATCCACCTGGTCGGCGGGCAGCCCGAGCACCCGCGCCACATCCCGCACCGCACCGGCGGCGTGGTAGGTGTTGACCACCGCGGTGAGTGCCGCCCGGTGCCGGCCATAGCGGCGGAACACATACTGGATCACTTCTTCGCGGCGGTCATGCTCGAAGTCCACGTCGATATCCGGCGGCTCGTTGCGCTCGCGCGAGAGGAAACGCTCGAACAGCAGGCGGTGTTGCAGGGGGTCGAGTTCGGTGATGCCGAGGACGAAACACACCACCGAGTTGGCAGCCGACCCCCGGCCCTGGCAGAGAATCCCCTGGCTGCGGGCGAAGGCGACGATGTCGTGCACGGTCAGGAAATAGCTCTCGTAGCCCAGCTCCTCGATCAGCGCCAATTCCTTGCCCAGCACTTCCCGCACCTTGCCACTCGCCCCGCCCGGCCAGCGCGACGGCAACCCCTGCTCGCACAGCGCCCGCAGCCAACTCGCCGGGGTATGCCCCTCGGGCACCAGTTCGCGTGGGTACTGGTACTTCAACTCGCTCAGCTCGAAGCGGCAGCGCGCAGCGATGGCCAAGGTCTCGGCCAGCAGGTCGGCGGGATAGAGTTCGCCCAGTTGCGCCTGGCTGCGCAGGTGCCGCTCGCCATTGGCAAACAGAAAGCGCCCGGCCTCGGCCACCTGGCAGTGCTGGCGGATGGCGGTCATGCAATCCTGCAAGGCGCGGCGGCCGCGCACGTGCATGTGCACGTCGCCACAGGCCACGGCACGGATACCGACCCTGGCTGCCAGGCTGCGCATGCGTTCGAGGTGCAGGGCATCGTCACTGCCGCGGTGCAGGTGCACGGCCAGCCACAGGCGCTCAGCGAACACGCTGTACAGCCACTGCCCCGCGGCGGTATCGGTGCCGTCGGCGGCCACCCACAGGGCCAGCAGGCCCTGGTGGTGCTGCTGCAGGTCATCGCGAAACAGCTGGTATTCGCCCTTCTGCGCGCGCCGCCGGGCCCGGGTGATCAGCGCGCAGAGGTTCTGGTAGCCCGCCAGGTCCTGCACCAGCAGCACCAGCCTGGGGCCGTCCTGCAGCTGGACTTCACTGCCCACGATCAACTGCAACTGGTGTTCCTTTGCCGCCTGCCAGGCCCGGACGATACCGGCCAGGGTGCATTCATCGGTGATCGCCAGGGCCTGGTAGCCCTGCTCGCGCGCACGGCGGAACAGCTCGTCGGCACTCGACGCGCCGCGCTGGAAGCTGAAGTTGGACAGGCAATGCAGCTCGGCATAACCCGGGGCGTTCATGCGAACCAGCCTTGCAGCCACAACGGGCCAGCCTGGCTCAGGTCGCGGTAGGCCCAGCCACGCAGGCCATCGCGGGTTTCGATGCGGTAGTAGTCACGGCGCACGTCGCCGCCATCCCACCAGCCCGACTCGATACGCTCGGCATGGCCCTGCACGCGGTAGCCGGTTTCCTCCAGCCTCATCGGCGCCGCCAGCAACCAGCCCGGGCGGCTGCCAGGGGCCACCGGCAAGCTGCCCGGGTCGCCCTGCTCTACCCACTGCCAGGCGCATTCGGGGCGGTGGTCGGCGGCCACGCTCAGGCGCTTGACCGCGTCATCGCCGAGGCGCGCGCGCAGCCGTTCACGCAGTTGCTCCCAGGGTTGCGCCTGTTGCGCCCGTGGGTCGAACAACGCCTGGTGCTGCGGCACGAACGGTGGCAGGTCCTCGGCCACCAGGCGCAGGTTGCGCACCGGCGCGGCAATGCGCAGCGGTTCCAGGCGCCCGCGTGCCAGTTCGAACAGCATCGCGGCATCGCGTTCGGCGGCCAGCAGGCCCACCTTGAGCAAGGTGTCCGGCCCGTCGGCGTGCTCCAGGTGCAGGCAGAACCGCTGCACGCCGCAGTCACGCCCGGCGAGGAAGGCGGCCAGGTCGTTGAGCATGCGCCGCAACGGGAACAGCAGGGCCTGGTGTGATTCGACGTCGAAGTTCAGCTCCAGCCGGGTTTCGAAACGGTCGGGTGGCTGGTAGAAGGCCAGGCCCAGGTTGCGCAGGCCAAGCAACTGGTCAAGGTGCAGCTGCACCTGGGCCGCAAAGCGCCTGGCCAAGGTATCGCGGGGCAAGGCCAGGACCTGGCCCAACTGCCGCAGGCCCATGCGCGCAAAGGCCTCGGCAGCCGGCGCCGGCAGGCCGATGCGCTCGATCGGCATGCCCAGCAGCGCCGCCCGGGTGGCATCGGCATCGCCGACGGCCAGGCCGTCGTGGCCGTTGGCGAGCATACGCGCCGCCACTGGGTTGCTGGCCAGGACGATGCGGTGGCGCAGCCCCAGCTCCGCCAGTTCCTGACGCAGGCGCGCCTCGAACGCCGGCCAGGGGCCGAACAGCTGCAAGCTGGAGCCCACCTCCAGCAACAGCGCGCGTGGGTAGTGCAGGCTGACCTGGGCACTGAAGCGGTAGGCCCAGGCCGCCAGCAACTGCTGCACCTGGTCGATGCGCCTGGGGTCGGCTTCGACACAACTGAACCCCTCGGCCAGGGCGCGTGCGGCGGTCAGGGTTTGCCCGGCACGCAAGCCGAGTGCGGCCGCAGCCGGGTTGACCGCCTGCAGCACCCGGCGTTGGGCCGGGCCGCCAAGCAGCACCAAGGGGGTGTCGGGGTCGTCACGCTCTCGCAGGACCGTGTCCAGCGCCAGCTGCGGAAACAGGATGCAGGCCCAGAGCATGGTGCATCAGCCCCGCCCCGGGCAGGCGATGGGCAGCGCCGGTGGCATGCCGCCCCGGCTTTTCAGCACACGCCACTGCGCCGGGCGGGTGTCGACGGCAATGCGCAGCGCGGCGGGTGAAGGGTTGTGCGCGGCCTGTTGCGACCGGCAGGCAAAGGCCAGTGCCTGGCCGGTTTCGGCGGCCACCTGCAAGCGCCGCAGGGCGCGGTCATCGGCACGTTCCGGCCAGCACAGCACCGCCGCACAACTGCCGGAGCGCAGGCACTGTTCGGCCGCCCACAGGGCATCGGCAGGTTCGGCGTCCACCTGCACCAGCCAGCGCAGGTCCACCCCGGCAGCCTGCCAGGCCGGGGCGTAAGGAATGAAGGGCGGTGCCACCAGCACCACCCGGCCAGCGTCAGCAGTCAGGCGCGCCAGCGTTGGCCACAACAATTGCAATTCGCCGCAGCCGGGGCTGGCCAGCAACAGTTCGCTGAGGGCCGCTGCCGGCCAACCACCTTCCGGCAGGCGTTCGTCGAGGGCGGCATGGCCGGTGGGCTGCAACCCCTGCGGCCGCGCCTGGGCCTGCCGGCCGCGCCATACCCGGCGCTGGTCGAGCAGCCGGTCGAGGTCGACCACCGCGCCCATCAGTCACGCCTCAGCAAGCCGCAGAATACGCCTTCGATGAAGAACTCCTGTTCAGGCCGCACATCGATGGGCGCATAAGCCGGGTTGCGCGGCAACAGCCGGTAACCGCGGCCTTGGCGCTGCAGGCGCTTGATGGTCACTTCACCGTCCAGGCGCGCGACCACGATCTGCCCGTCGCGGGCGTCGGCCTGCTGCAGGATGCCGACCAGGTCGCCGTCGAAGATGCCGTCGTCGATCATCGAGTCGCCACGCACCTTCAGCAGGTAGTCGGGGGTACGGCGGAACAGGCTGGGGTCGAGCAACAACTGCTCGTGGATGTCGAGGTCCGGGCCGATGGGGGCGCCTGCCGCCACCTGGCCCAGCACCGGTACTGCAAGGATTTCCGGCCGACGCAGCGGTTCGGCCAGGCGGATGCCGCGCGCCTGGTTCGGCGTGACCTCGAGGTAGCCGGCCTGGCACAGGGCGGTGATGTGCTTGCGGGCGACGCTGCGCGAGGCAAAGCCGAAGCGCGTGGCGATATCGGCCAGGCTCGGTGGCTGGCCGTGGTCGGCGATGCGCTCGCGGATGAAGTCGAAGATCGCGCGGCGTTTGGGGGTCAGAGTATCCATGGAGCACATTTGTACTCTTTTCGGAGCACGCTGAACAGCCCCCTTCGTCGTCAGCTTTCGCTATCATGCCCAGGCGCGTGGTTTTTTATCTGGATACCCAATGCTGACTGCCCTGCTGTTCGACCTCGACGGAACCCTCACCGACACCGACACCCTGCACCTGCAGGCGTTTCGCCAGCTGCTGCACGAGCACGACGGCCGCGAACTGAGCCAGGCACAGTTCGAGGCCCAGGTCAGCGGCCGCGCCAATGGCGAGCTGTTCGCCGAGCTGTTTGTCGGCGCCAGTGCCGAGCAATGCCGGGCACTGGCCGAGCGCAAGGAGGCGCTGTTCCGCGACCTGGCGCCCAGCCTGGAACCGATGCCCGGCCTGCTGCGCCTGCTGGAACATGCCCGCGCGCATGCGCTGGGCCTGTGCGTGGTGACCAACGCACCGCGGCTCAATGCCGAACACATGCTGGCCGCCATGGGCCTGGGCCGGCACTTCGAGCACGTGCTGGTGGCCGAGGAACTGGCACGGCCCAAGCCCGACCCGCTGCCCTACCTGACCGGGCTGCAGCGCTTGGGGGCCGAGGCCGGGCAGGCCCTGGCCTTCGAGGACTCGCTGCCCGGGGTGGCGGCGGCGAGTGGCGCAGGGATCTTCACCGTAGGCGTGGCCACGACCCAGACGCCAGAGCGCTTGCTGGCCGCGGGGGCCGGGTTGGTGATTGACGATTTCAACGAGCCGGCGTTGTGGGCGTTGATCAAGGCCAGGCAATGACCTGACGCGGCCACTCATGCTCATCGACGAAGAACTGACCCTCAAGAAGCTGGAAACCTTCCTCGCCTTCATGCGCACCGGCAACCTTGGCCGCGCCGCGGCCGAGCTGGCGACCAGCGCCGTCAGCGTGCACCGCGCCATCCATTCGCTGGAAAGCGCGCTGCGCTGCCCGCTGTTCAAGCACGAAGGCCGCCAGTTGATCCCGCTGGAAAGCGCCTATGTACTGGAAAAGAAAGCCCGCCAGCTGATCCAGGACGCCGAGCAGATGGTGCGCCAGACGCGTGAGGCTGCCGGTTTCTATGCCGAGCGCTTCCGCCTGGGGGCACTCTACTCGCTGACGGTGAAAACCGTGCCCAAGCTGGTCATGGGCCTGAAGCTGCGCCGCAGCGAACTCAATATCGACCTGACCCTGGGCTCCAACGTCGACCTGCTGCAACGCCTGAAGAACCATGAGCTGGAGGCGATTCTCGTTTCGCTCGACGAAAGCGTCAGCGACCCGGCCTGCGCGCAGTTGCCGCTGTTCTCCGACGACATCTTCCTCGCCGTCCCCACCGACTCGCCTTTCGCCGGGCAGGCCGAGGTGGACCTGGCCGACCTGGCCGACTCCACCTTCATCACCCTGACCCAAGGCTTCGCCACCCACCGCGATGGCGCACGGGTGTTCCAGCAGGCCGGCTTCGAGCCCAAGGTGGCCATGCAGGTGAACGACATCTTCACCCTGCTGAGCATGGTCAGCTCGGGCGTGGGCTTTGCCCTGCTGCCCGGGCGCATTGCCGCGGTGTACGAAAACCGGGTCAGGTTGATCGCCCTGAAGCCGCAGTATCGCGTGCAGCAGCATATCGGTGTGGTGTTTCTGAAGGCGCGCGAGCGCGAGCCGAACCTGCTGGCACTGTTGGCGGAGTGCCGGATGTACAGCCTGGAGCGTTGACCTGGCGTCAAACCGCCAAGGCCCGCTGCACTTCGCCCACGGTTGTCGCCAGGCTGCTCAGATGCAGGCTCGACACCCGCTCCACCGGCGCCTGGTCCAATGGCCAGTGCAAGGCAATGCTGCCGGCCAGGCGCCCTTCGGCATGCACCGGCAAGGCAATCGCGCGGATCAGGAACGGCAAGCGCACCGGGTATTCCCAGTGCCCTTCGGTTCGTTGGCCAAAGCCTTTGTTCGCCTCTTCCTCGATATCCCGCAGCAGCGCCTCGTCGCCGAGCTGCTCGTGGGCCGCCAGGCGCTGCACTTCAGCCTCCGCCAACTCGCCCAGGCATGCCCGGCCCATCGCCGAGTGAAACAGGCTGGCATGGTGGCCGACGATCTGGCAGGTGTGCGGGTAGCGCTTGCGCAATGCCTGGGGAACAGCACTCTCCATCACTTCCAGGCGCTCACCGTCGAAGCACGACAGGTCGGCGACCAGCCCGGTGCGCTCGCTCAGCTCCAGCAGCAGGGGCGCGGCGCTTTCCACCAGGCGCCGCTTGAAGCGCAACTGTCGGTCGCCGAACAGGCGCCGGGCGCTCAGGCGGTAACGCCGGTCGCTGAGACCACGGAAGACCCAGCCCTGCTCCTGCAGGGTGGCCAGCATGCGCGATACCGTGGCCTTGGGCAGTGCCGTCAGGTAATGCAGTTCTTCCAGACCCAGTGCCTGGTGCTCGCCCAGCAGGTCGACGATGGCCAGCGCCCTTTCCACCGAACGTACACCGCCGGTGTCTGCCGTGATCCCCATAAGAATGACCTCCCTGTAGCTGGATGCTCAGGATAGCCAGCAAGATCCGCGCCTGCGCGGCGGTTTCATGGCATTTGCAGGCGCTGGGGTGGGTACCGCTCGACCCAGCGGGTGAGCTGTTCGTGGGCGTAGGCCAGTTGCAGCAGCGCATGGTCGGCCTGGGCCGGGCCGATGATCTGCAGGCCCATGGGCAGCCCGGCGGCATTGAAACCGACCGGCACGCTGATGCTCGGCAAACCGGCCAGGGTTGGCCCGATCACCACTTCCATCCAGCGGTGATAGGTGTCCATCGGCCGTCCCCCGACCCGCGACGGCCACGGCTGCCGTGCATCGAAAGGGAACACCTGGGCGGTTGGCAACAGCAGGAAATCGTAACGCTCGAACAGCTTGGCCAGCGCACGGTACCAGGCGCTGCGGTCCAGCGAAGCCTGGTACAGCGCCGCCGCGCTCAGCTGCAGGCCGCCCTCCACTTCCCACTGCGCCTCGGGCTTGAGCAGGGCGCGCGTGGCTGGGTCGGCATAGGCCGCCGCCAGGTTGCCGTGCACCAGGAAGTGGCGATGGGTCAGCCAGCATTGCCACAATTGCGCCAGGTCGAACGCCGGCTGGCAGGCTTCGACCCGGCACCCCAGTTCAGTGAAATCCGCCAGTGCCGCTTCGCAGAGGTTCAGCACGCCGGCGTCCATCGCCAGGTAGCCCTCGTAGTCGCCCAGCCAGCCGAGCCGCACACCACGGAAATCACGCTGCAAGCCCGCAGCAAAATCATATCGGCCCTGGCTCAGCGACAATGGCGCGCGCGCGTCAAAGCCTGCCTGGACCGACAACAGCCGGGCCACATCCACCACGCTACGCCCCATCGGCCCCTCGGTGGCCAGCTGCTGCAGGAACAGTTCCGGCGCCGGCCCATGGGGCACCCGGCCTTGCGACGGGCGCAGGCCATACAGGTTGTTGAACGCCGCCGGGTTGCGCAGCGAGCCCATCATGTCACTGCCGTCGGCCACCGGCAGCAGGCGCATGGCCAGCGCCGCCGCCGCCCCGCCGCTGCTGCCACCGGCCACCAGGGCCGGGTCGTAGGCGTTGGTGGTGGTGCCGAACAGGCGGTTGTAGGTCTGCGAGCCGAGGCCGAACTCAGGCACGTTGCTCTTGCCGACAATCAGCGCGCCGCTGGCCCGTACCCGCGCCACGCTGATCGCGTCCTGCCCCGGCACCTGCTCGGCAAACAACGGCGAGCCCAGCGTGGTGCGCAGCCCCGCGGTGGCGGCCAGGTCCTTGATCGCCTGGGGCATGCCATGCATCCAGCCGCGCGAATGGCCACGGGCCAGCTCGCGATCACGCTTGTCGGCCTCGGCCAGCAGCACCTCGGCCGGGCGCAGTGACACCAGCGCATTGACCTGCGGGTTGAAACGTTCGATGTGCGCCAGGTAGGCCTGCATCACCTCCCGGCACGCCACCTGGCGAGCATGGATGGCCTGGGACAGTGCCTCGGCGTCAAGGGCAACGATAGGGTCGATGGCAAGCGGCATCACGGTTTCACTCCCAGGTTCAAGGCGGCAGGTTTGAGCGTGCGGGGCGCTTCCTTCAGGCAATAGGTGCCCAGCAGCGTCAGCAAGCAGGCAAACAGGACGTAGAATGCCGGCGCCACTGGCGTGCCGAGCGCCTTGCTCAACCAGGTGACGATCAACGGGGCAAAGCCACCAAACACCATCACCGCCACGTTATAGGCCACCGACACACCGGTGGAACGCACCTCGACCGGGAACTGTTCGGCCAGCGCCGTGGGCGCCGGGCCGAAGAAGCCACCGATGGCGGTGCACAGCAGCAATTGCATCACCAGCAAACGCTCCAGCGACGGTGCCGCGGCCACCCACACATACAACGGGTAGACCATGACGAAGAATGCCAGGGTAAAGGCCATCAGCACCGGCCGCCGCCCCAGCCGGTCCGACAACGCCCCGGACAGCGGAATCACCACGGTCATCAGCCCCACGGCGAGCATCTGCACCAGCAGCACCTGGTCCAGCGGCAGCCCGAGGTTCTTGTGGGCGAAGGTCGGCATGTTCACCAGCACCACGTAGAACGACACCGTCGCGCCACAGGCCAGGCCCATCGACACCAGCAGGCTGCGCCGGTGTTCGCGCAGCACCTGCCACAGGCTGGGCGCCTGGCCCTTGGCCTGGCGGCGCGCCGCGAGGAACTCCTCGGGCTCTGCCATGTGCCTGCGGATCCACAGCCCCACCGGGCCGATCAGCAGGCCGAGCACGAACGGGATACGCCAGCCCCAGCTGTCCAGCGCCTGCGGCGTGCACAGGTGGGTGACCAGGGCCACCATCGCCGCGCCGGAAAACACCGCCAGGCACTGCCCCACCAACTGCCATGAGCCATACAGGCCCTTGCGGTGGGCCGGCGCGCTCTCCACCAGGAATGCCGTGGCACTGGCGTACTCGCCGCCGGTGGCGAAGCCCTGCAGCATGCGCGCCACCACGATCAGCATTGGCGCAGCCATGCCGATGGCCAGGTAGTCCGGGGCAAAGGCAATCATCGCGATCGACAGCGTCATCAACCGGATGATCATCTGCATGGCCGCCTTGCGGCCCTTGCGGTCGGAATACATGCCCAGCAGCACGCCACCCACCGGGCGCATGAAGAAGCCGACGCCAAAGGTGGCCAGGGCCATCAGCAGCGACGCGTATTCGTCGTCGGAGGGGAAGAACTGGCGGGCGATGATGCTGGCGAGAAAGCCGTACACGATAAAGTCATACCACTCCAGGGCATTGCCGATGACGGCGGCGACCACTTGCCGGGTACGCGACGCGCCGGTGTTCGAAGTCTGCATAGGAAACACTCCACACAAGGATTGGGTGACCGCCCGGCGCAGGCGCGGCCGGGTTCCAGCGGCAGTCTCAAAAGCAACGTTCAGGCGGGCGCGAGCCAGCGCTCTGCCAGCGCGCCCCAGTAGGCGGCGCCGGTCAGCAGGATGTCGTCGTTGAAGTCATAGGCCGGGTTGTGCACCATCGGCCGCGCTACGCCATTGCCGATGAACAGGTAGGCGCCCGGGCAGCGTTGCAGCATCCAGGCGAAGTCTTCACTGCCCATCAGCTTGCGGGTGTTGCCATCCACGGCCTCGGCGCCCAGCAATTCCACCCCGACCTGGGTGGCGAAGGCATTTTCCGCAGCATGGTTGACCAGCACTGGGTAGGCCGGGCGGTGTTCGAGGGTGGCGCGGCAGCCAAAGCTCGCGGCCTGGCTGACGATGATCGCCCGTACCCGCTCCAGGGCCTGCGCCCGCACCTCGGCGTTCAGCGCGCGCAGGCTCAGGCGCAGCAGCGCCTGTTGCGGAATCACATTGGCGGCCTCGCCGGCCTGCAAGGCGCCGACAGTAACCACCGCCGCCTCCTGCGCATCGATATTGCGCGCCACCACGGTTTGCAAGGCCATGACGACACTGGCCGCCGCCACCAGCGGGTCCACCGTCAGGTGCGGCATCGAGCCATGCCCGCCAACCCCGTCGAGGGTCACCGTGAGCAAGTCCTGCGAGGCCATCATCGGCCCCTCGCGAAAGCCCAGGTGGCCGGCCGGCAGCCCGGGCATGTTGTGCATGCCGAACAGCGCATCGCAGGGGAAGCGCTCGAGCAAACCATCGGCCAGCATCGCCTCGGCGCCGCCCTGGCCCTCCTCGGCCGGCTGGAAGATCAGCGTCAGCGTGCCGTCGAACTGCCGGGTCGCCGCCAGGTAGCGCGCGGCGCCCAGCAGCATGGTGGTATGCCCGTCATGGCCGCAGGCATGCATGCAGCCCTGGTGCTGGCTGCTGTACGCGGCGCCGGTGGCCTCGTGGATGGGCAGCGCATCCATGTCGGCGCGCAGGCCCAGGCGGCGTGGGCTGCTGCCATGGCGCAGCACGCCGACCACGCCGGTCTTGCCGATGCCGGTGTGCACTTCATAGCCCCATTCTTCGAGCAACTGGGCAACCAGCGCCGAAGTGCGGCTTTCTTCGAAACCCAGTTCCGGGTGAGCGTGGATATCGTGACGGATTGCGTGCAGGTCGCTGGCCACATCGTTCAGCCAGGCCAGGATATGCTGATGTCGGGACATATGGAGTCTCCTCGCGCGGGTGGTTTCCCGTTCTTGTTGTTCGCCTTGAGGTCACGACGGTTGAGGCAGGTCGTGCTGGACGACAGGTTTGCGCGAGTGAGCCGGGAGCACAATTGAATGTGGTTCCACGCTGCGGAACCGGTTGGGAAACTGCTACCGTGAGCGCTCCCAACCGCCGAGGAGCGCCCCGATGCCGCCACAGCCAACCACCCCCACCGGTTTCATCCGTGTCCGTGGCGCCCGCGAGCACAACCTCAAGAATATTGATGTCGATATCCCCCGCGACGCGCTGGTGGTGTTTACCGGCGTATCCGGTTCGGGCAAGTCCTCGCTGGCCTTCTCGACCCTGTACGCCGAGGCGCAGCGCCGCTATTTCGAATCGGTGGCGCCCTATGCCCGCCGCCTGATCGACCAGGTGGGGGTGCCGGACGTGGATGCCATCGAAGGCCTGCCGCCAGCAGTGGCCTTGCAGCAACAACGCGGCACGCCAAGTGCGCGTTCCTCGGTGGGCAGCGTGACCACCCTGTCCAGTTCGATCCGCATGCTCTATTCCCGCGCCGGCCACTACCCGGCTGGCCAGGCCATGCTGTATGCCGAGGATTTTTCGCCGAACACGCCCCAGGGCGCCTGCGCGCAATGCCACGGCATGGGCCGGGTCTACGAGGTGAGCGAAGCGAGCATGGTCCCCGACCCGTCGCTGACCATCCGCGAACGTGCGGTGGCGGCGTGGCCGATGGCCTGGCAAGGGCAGAACCTGCGCGACATCCTGGTGACCCTGGGCTATGACGTCGACATCCCCTGGCGCGACCTGCCGCAGGCGCAGCGTGACTGGATCCTGTTCACCGAAGAAACCCCCACCGCGCCCGTGTATGCCGGCCTGACCCCGGCCCAGACCCGCGCGGCGCTCAAGCGCAAGCAGGAACCCAGCTACCAGGGCACGTTCATGGGCGCGCGACGCTATGTGCTGCACACCTTCATGCACTCGCAGAGCGCACAGATGCGCAAGCGCGTGGCCCGCTTCATGCGCCCCAGCCCCTGCCCGCTGTGCCAGGGCAAGCGCTTGAAGCGCGAGGCGCTGCAGGTGACCTTTGCCGGCCTGGACATCGCCGAGCTGTCGCAGCTTCCGCTGCAGGCGCTGGCCGAGCTGTTGCGCAAGGTGGCAGCGGCGGACTACCTGGCGCAACAGCACGACGCGCCGAGCCTGGAAAAACGCCTGGCCGCCCAACGTATCGCCCACGAACTGCTCGAACGCATCGACACCCTGCTGGAGCTGGGCCTGGGCTACCTGGCCCTGGAGCGTAGTACCCCAAGCCTGTCTTCCGGCGAGCTGCAGCGCCTGCGCCTGGCGACCCAGTTGAATTCACAGCTGTTCGGCGTCGTCTACGTGCTCGATGAGCCATCCGCCGGCCTGCACCCGGCCGACAGCGAGGCCCTGTTCGCCGCGCTGCAGCGCCTGAAGCAGGCCGGCAACTCGGTGTATGTCGTGGAGCATGACCTGGACACCATGCGCCGTGCCGACTGGCTGGTGGACGTAGGGCCGGCTGCCGGCGAGCATGGCGGGACCATTCTCTACAGCGGGCCGCCCGTAGGCCTGGCCCGGGTCGAACAGTCCTGTACCCGCCGCTACCTGTTCAACGCACCGGCGCAAACCACGCGCGCGCCACGCCAGGCCTGCGACTGGCTGAAGCTCGAAGGCATCACCCGCAATAACCTGCACAACCTCAGCGCCGCATTCCCGTTGGGCTGTTTCACTGCCGTCACCGGCATTTCCGGCTCGGGCAAGTCCAGCCTGGTCAGCCAGGCCCTGCTGGAACTGGTGGGTGCCCACCTGGGCCACGCCGAGACGCGCAACGAGCCCGAGGAGCAGAGCCTGGAGGACGATCCCGAACAGGCCAGTAGCGGCCAGGTGAGCGCCGGGCTTGGCAGCATCAAGCGCCTGGTTCAGGTCGACCAGAAGCCGATCGGCCGCACGCCGCGCTCCAACCTGGCCACCTATACCGGCCTGTTCGACGCGGTGCGCAAGCTGTTCGCTGCCACCGAGCAGGCCAGGGCCCAGGGCTTCGATGCCGGGCGCTTTTCCTTCAACGTGGCCAAGGGCCGTTGCGCCAACTGCGAGGGCGAAGGCTTCGTCAGTGTCGAATTGCTGTTCATGCCCAGTGTCTACGCGCCTTGCCCGACCTGCCAGGGTGCCCGCTACAACCCCGAGACCCTGGCCGTGACCTGGCAAGGCATGAACATCGCCCAGGTACTGCAACTGACCGTCGACCAGGCCCTGCAGGTATTCGCCGAACAACCACCGGCACGGCGCTGCCTGCAAGTGCTGCAGGACATCGGCCTGGGCTACCTGCGCCTGGGCCAGCCAGCCACCGAACTGTCCGGCGGCGAGGCGCAGCGCATCAAGCTGGCCACCGAGCTGCAACGCATGGCCCGTGGCGCGACACTGTATGTGCTGGACGAGCCCACCAACGGTTTGCACCCACAGGACATCGACCGGCTGCTGGTACAACTGAACCGTCTGGTTGATGGCGGGCACAGCGTGGTGGTGGTGGAACATGACATGCGCGTGGTGGCGCAAAGTGACTGGGTGATCGACATCGGGCCGGGAGCCGGGGACGCCGGGGGCCAGGTGGTGGTCAGCGGGACACCGCAAAGGGTGGCGCAGTGCAGGCAAAGCCGGACCGCGCCGTTTCTTGCCAAGGCCCTGTAAACCCTGCACCGGGCGCTGCGCAAGCAGGCCCGCGCAGCGGCCGGTGCCGGCCTACATCCACCAGGCCAGCACCACCGGCAACCAGGCAAACGACAGCACGGTCGAGCACATCACCAGGTTTGCCACCTGCTCCGGCTCACGCTTGGCGCGCACCGCCATCAGGTAATTGAACACTGCCACGGGCATCGCCGATTGCACCATCAGTACCGCGCGTTCCGGGCTGTCCATGGCCAACACCACGCCCACCGCCCAGCCCACCGCGGCGCCCAGGCCGATGCGCAAGCCGCCCAGCAGCATGCCGCTGCCGATCTGGCGCAGGCGAATGCTGGCCAGCGACACACCCAGGGTCAGCAACATCAGCGGGATGGTCATGCCGCCCAGCAGGTTGGCGGTATTGGCCAGCCAGCGCGGCAGTTCGAAGTCGAGAAAGATGATCGGCATGGCGCCGGCCAGGCTGATCACGATGGGGTTGCGCAGCAACGCCTTGAACGACGCGGCAGTCCCGGAAATGGCCATGCCCAGGGTGAACTGCACGATCGACAGGGTCAGGAAGAACGCCACGGCCAGGGCCAGGCCATGTTCGCCGAAGGCATACAGGCTGATGGGCAGGCCCATGTTGCCGGTGTTGGGGAACATGAATGCCGGCAACAGCACCCGCCAGTGTCGGCCGGTGGCGCGGCATACCAGCCAGCCGGCCAGGGCCATGCCCAGGGTGCACAGCAGGCAGGCCATGGCCATGCTGGCGAAGGCTTGCGGCTGCAGTTCGCTACGGCTGAGGGTGGACAGCACCAACGACGGGGTGCCGATGGTCATCACCACCCGGGCAATGAATTCGGTGGGGTAGTCCAGGCCCTTGCGGGCCCAGGCATAGCCGATACCGGCAACGATGAACACCGGGGCCAGGACTGCGAACAGTGAGGCGAACATGGGGCCTGCCTTCCTTGGGGATGGGGCCGCATTATGCCGCAGACTGCGGCGTCTCGTCGCATGCCTGGCCCCCTTGGGCAAAACCGCCCAAGCCCTTAGAATCGCGCGTCCTTTTCGCCCGTCGCCGTGGCGGGCCGACCCCACTCGAGGTACCTATGTCTCCGCGTTTGCTGGCCATGGCGCTGGCGCCCCTGCTCGGGCTGTTCATCATTGCCCTGGGCAACGGCTTCATGTCTTCCCTTACCACCCTGCGCCTGGGCGCTGCCGGCGAATCGGCCACCACCATCGGGGTGGTCTCGTCGACCTACTTCATCGGCCTGACCCTGGGTGCCATCTTCAACGACCGGCTGATCCTGCGTATCGGCCATATCCGCGCCTACACCAGCTTCGCCGCGCTGATCGCGGCGACCATCCTGCTGCAAGGCCTGTTCTACGACGTTACCTGGTGGTCGCTGCTGCGCCTGGTCAACGGCTGGGCGGCGGTGGGCGTGTTCCTGGTGATCGAAAGCTGGTTGTTGCTGGCCGGTGACGCCAAGATCCGTGGTCGTCTGCTGGCGCTGTACATGATCGCCTTCTACGGTGCCGGGGTGATTGCCCAGGCCGGCCTGGGCGAAATCACCCACCTGGGTGACACCGCGCCGTTCATGCTGGCCGGCGTGCTGGCGGCGCTGTCGGTGCTGCCGATCGTGATCCTGCCACGGGTGTCGCCCCTGCTGGACCAGGTCGAACCGCTCAAGCCGCGGCAGTTGCTGGGCGTGGCACCGTCGGGGCTGGTCGGCTGCTTTGGTTCGGGTGTGGCCATTGCCGCCATCTACACCCTGCTGCCGCTGTACCTGCAACGCATCGGCCTGGATGTGGGTGAGGTCGGCAACATGATGGCCTGGGTAATCCTCGGGGCCATGCTGTTGCAATACCCGGTCGGGCGCTGGTCCGACCGCAAGGACCGCCAGGATGTCCTGATCGCCCTGGCAGCGCTGTGCCTGCTGCTGTCGCTGCTGACGGTGCTCCTGCCATCGGACTCGGTCCTGCTGCCGGCCATGTTGTTCCTGCTGGGTGGCGGCGTGTTCACCCTGTACCCGGTGGCGGTCAGCCATGCGGCCGACCGGGCGCCGTCCGATGCGCTGGTGCCGATGATCCAGGGCCTGTTGTTGATCAACTCGCTGGGGTCGGCCATGGCGCCGGTGGCGATCTCGCCGATGATGACCGAATTCGGCGAGCCCGGTCTGTTCTGGGCGTTCGCCGTGGTCAACCTGGCCATGGTGTGCTTCTTCATGTGGCGCCGTGGCAAGCGCCCGGCGGCCGAGCACCCGGCGCCGTTCACCGCTTCGACCACCTTCTCGCCGACCGGTGCCGAGTTGCGGGTGACTGAAGACCTGATGCATGCAGCGCAGGAGCACCCACCGCTGGCCCCCACCGAGCCTGTGCCCAGCGGCCGCAGTGCAAGCCACTGAACGTAGGGGCTGCTACGCAGCCCCGGAGACCGTCGCTGGAAAGGTGACAGCTAGAGGACTGTCCTGCCTTGGGAGATCTTCGTTGCCTGTGAAATCGAGCGCCGCCCGCGCGGCGCTCGGCCTCATAGGCGCTGCATAGTTACCGCTCGTCGCGCCAAAGGCACCGCGCCCCTCCTCCCCGGCCAAACGAATGACAGATCATCTGCCCAGGAGTGTTGCCATGATCCGCATTCGTCCCCTTTCGCTGTCCCTCGCCCTGGCCCTGGCCACGCTGGCCGGTACCAGTTTCGCCGCTGGCGAGAGCACCACTACCGACACCCGCCCGCAAGCCGACCAGAGCGGTGGCAAGACCGCCGGTGAAGGCAGCAGCGTCAACAGCCCGGGCAGCAGCACGGACAACGACAGCAGCGACACCGGCAGCAACAGCGATGCCGCCGACGGTGCCGCTGGCGGCTCCAACAGCACCGGTGAAGCCACAGGCTCCGGCGCTGGCCATACCGGTGGCAATGCCGAGGACCAGGACAGCCGTTGAGGCAGCGCTGGGCTACACTGCGCCGAAATGCCCCAGCGAGGATTCGCCATGCACCTCACACCCTGGCTGCTGGCTGCCGTGCTAGCGTGTAGTCCCCTGGCTGTCGCGGCTGGCCAGGGCGCGCTGTCGATCAGTTCCTCATCGTTTACCGACGGCGGCATAATCGCCTTGCCGCAGGTTGGCCTGGACCCGGCCTGCGGCGCGGGCGAAGAGCGCAGCCCGCAACTGAGCTGGGACAACCTGCCCGCAGGCACGCAGTCGCTGGCCCTGGTCCTGTTCGACCCGGACGGCGGCAAGGGCCTCGGTGTGGTCCACTGGCTGGTCTACAACATCCACCCTGACCAGGATGGGCTGAAGGAAGGCGCCGCCGGCCTCACCGGGCAACGCGTTACGGTGGGGCGCAATTCGCGCGGCACGCTCAGCTACCGGGGCCCCTGCCCGTCTGCCGGCGACAACCCGCACCACTACGTATTGACCCTGATCGCCACCGACCTGCCGCCAGGCACCTTGCCCGAAGGCCTGGACCGCACCGGCCTGCTGCAGTTGCTGCAAGGCCATGCGCTGGGCGCGCAGAGCCTGGTCGGGCGCTACGGGCATTGAACCAGGCAGTACAACAACTTGATCGTCGCGATAGCATTTACTCATTGAATGGCCTGGCCGAACTGAAGTAAGCTCGGGCTCATTCACTGGAGAGCAACATGCCGAAACACACCCGCAACCACGCCAACCACACCGGTCGCAACCTGCGCCCTCTGTGCTGGCCGTTGCCGGCTGCATGGCAGCTGCCAGCTATTACTTCGGGTATTGGTTTAGCCACTAGGCGCCGATACCCACGCGGCGCCCACCTTCGAGGGGCCGCCGAACATGAGCATACTCAAACCCCCGGTCGGCCTCCCGACCGGGGGTTTTGCTTTTCAGGCCTTTGCCCGACACCGATGCACATTGAGGACCGATTCATGAACTACGCCACTTATTACTCCGCCAACAGCTACGCCTGGCGATTTAGCCAATCCCGTTCGGGCCAGCCTGCCGCCTCCGTTCGGTCTTCCACAGGTGGCAATGCAGCAGCCAATCCTCATTCAACGATCTGTCGAACACCTCGATAGGGCCGACAGCGCGGGCCACGACCCGCCGTCCGCCCAGGGAAAAAACGCCATGCAAGCTTCCAGCCTCACCCTGCCCCTGACCCAGCCGCAAGCGGCCAACACCACCGTCAGCCAGCGTCTGCCCAGCCCGCACCTGCTCAAGCAGCAAATGCCGCTGTCGAGCGAACTGGCCCAGCAAGTCCATGCCCAGCGCCAGGCCATCCGCGACATCCTCGACGGCCACGACCCGCGCCTGCTGGTAATCGTCGGCCCATGCTCGATCCATGACCCGCGCTCGGCCCTGGAATACGCCGACCGCCTGGCCGGCCTCAGCCGCGCAGTTGGCGACCAGTTGCTGCTGGTCATGCGTGCCTATGTCGAGAAACCGCGTACCACGGTCGGCTGGAAAGGCCTGGCCTATGACCCGCACCTCGACGGTAGCGACGACATGCACGCAGGCATCGCCCTGTCCCGCGGGCTGATGCTGAACATGCTCGAACGCGGCCTGCCGATTGCCACCGAGCTGTTGCAACCGATGGCCGCCGGCTATTTCGATGACCTGCTGGCCTGGGCCGCGATTGGCGCGCGCACCACCGAATCGCAGATCCACCGCGAGATGGTCAGTGGCCTGGAACTGCCGGTAGGCTTCAAGAACGGCACCGACGGCGGCATCGCCATCGCCAGCGACGCCATGCGCAGCGCCGCCCACCCGCACCGCCACTTCGGCATGGATGCGCAGGGCTACCCGGCCATCATCGAGACCCTGGGCAACCCGGATACCCACCTGGTCCTGCGGGGTGGCCACAAGGGCCCAAACCACGATGCAGAGAGCATCGCCATGGCCCGTCAGGCGCTGGCCAAGGCCGGGCTGCAGGCGCGCATCATGGTCGATTGCAGCCACGCCAACAGCGGCAAGGACCCGGCGCGCCAACCTGCCGTGTTCAGCGACGTGCTGGCGCAGCGCCTGGCCGGCGACCGCTCGATCGTCGGGGTAATGATCGAGGGCCACCTGTTCGATGGCTGCCAGGCGCTGGGCAAGGGGCCACTGAAATACGGTGTGTCGATCACCGACGGTTGCCTGGGCTGGGCGTCGACCGAAACCCTGTTGTGCCAGGCCGCGGAAAACCTCCGCCGGGCCGCGTGCACGGCTGGCGAGACAGACCCCGGACAAGTGCGCTAGGCTTGCCTCTTTTAGCCCAAGGAGCAGTACCCATGGCCCGTGCAACCGCCCGCCACATCCTGGTCAGCAGCGAAGAGAAATGCAACGAACTGAAAGCCCAGATCGAAGCGGGTGCCGACTTCGCTGAAATCGCCAAGGCCAACTCCACCTGCCCGTCCAGCCGCCAGGGCGGCGACCTGGGCTCGTTCGGCCCGGGCCAGATGGTCAAGGAGTTCGACACCGTGGTGTTCAGCGCCCCGGTCAATACCGTACAAGGTCCGGTGAAGACCCAGTTCGGCTACCACCTGCTGGAAGTGACCAGCCGCCAGGACTGAGTCCTCAGCGCCGGTGAAGGTCCCTGTGCGAGCGGGTTCACCCGCGAACGCGTCAGTTCAGGCAACCGGGTTGCCTGCATGGCCGCATTCGTGGGCAACCCCACTCTTGCAGGGGTTGTATTGTGTGTTCCTGCTTTGCCTGGCCTTCGAAGCCCACGCCGCCCCCACCCACGCCCTCACCGTCTACGGCGAAGCGCCCCGTTACAACGCCAGCTTCCAGCACTTCGACTACGTCAACCCCGACGCTCCCAAGGGTGGCATCCTGCGCCGTTCGGCCATCGAGATCGGCCAGTTCGACCATATCCTGCCGTACATCGACAAAGGCATCGGCGTCAGCGAGGTCGATGGCCTGCTCTACGCGCCACTGGCCATGCGTTCCTTCGACGAACCCTATACCGTCTATGGCCTGATTGCCCGGCGCATGGAGCGCGGCCCGGATGACGCCTGGCTGCGTTTCGACATCGACCCGCGCGCCACCTTCGCCGATGGCAAGCCGGTGCGCGCCGAAGACGTGCGCTTCACCTTCGAGCTGCTGATGAGCAAGGGCAGCCTCAGGTACCGCACCCAGTTCGCCGACGTTGCCGGGGTGGCCGTGGAAAGCCCACGGCGTGTGCGTTTCGACTTCAAACCCGGGCATGGTCGTACCCTGGCGCTGGACCTCGCCAGCCTGCCGGTGCTGCCCGAGCACGACTGGCAGCAGCGCGATTTCGCCAATGGCGCCGGCTTCGACAAACCGGTCGGCAGCGGGCCATACCGTATCGGCCGCGTCGACAACGGCCGCAGCATCACCTTCGAGCGTGATCCGAACTGGTGGGCACGGGACCTGCCGGCCAGCCGTGGCCGCTACAATTTCGACAAGCTGCGCATCGAGTACTTCGGCGACACCGAAGTGGCACGGCAGGTGCTCAAGGGCGGCGGCTACGACTACAACCGCGAGTTCTCCGCCACCGCCTACACCTTGGGCTATGCCGGCGCGCAACTGGATGACGGGCGCCTGCAGCGTGCCCATCTGGGCCCGGCCAAGCCGCAGGTTGCCCAGGGCTTCGTGTTCAACCTTGACCAAGCGCAGTTCAAGGACCGCCGGGTGCGCCAGGCACTGGGCATGCTGTGGGATTTCGAATGGAGCAACCGGCAGATGATGCGCAACCTGTACATCCGCCAGCAGAGTGTGTTTTCCAACACCCCGCTGGCTGCGCGCCAGTTGCCTGATGCCGGTGAGCTGAAACTGCTCGAACCGTTGCGTGGCCAGGTGCCGGACGAAGTCTTCAGCCGTGTGTTCAGCGCGCCGGTCAGCGATGGCTCGGGGATCATCCGCCAACAACAGTTGCAGGCCCTGGCCCTGCTCGAACAGGCCGGCTGGCGCCCGCAGGGCGATCGCCTGGTCGACAGCCAGGGCACGCCGTTGGCATTCATCTTCCTCAACGGCCAGGCAGGCATGGAGCGCCTGCTCCTGCCGTGGAAGCGCAACCTGGCGCAGATCGGCGTGACACTGAACATCCGCAACGTCGACTCGGCCCAATACGTCAACCGCCTGATGGCCCGCGACTACGACATGATCGTGACCGGCTACCCGGTCACCCTGTCGCCCGGCGCCGAGCTGTACAACTACTTTGGCTCGGCAGCGGCCCACGACCCCGGCTCGAACAACCTGATGGTGCTGCAGGACCCTGCCGTGGACCACCTGGTCGACGGCCTGGTGCGCGCTGCCACCCAGGCCGACATGCTGCAGCATGCCCGCGCCCTGGACCGGGTGCTGCAATGGAACTACTACTGGATCCCCAACTACTACCCGCCTGGCAGCTCCACCGTGTGGTGGAACCGCTTCGGCCGGCCCAAGGTCCAGGCTGCCTATGACGAAGGCCTGGACACCTGGTGGGAGGTCAGCCCCAGCGCGCTGACCAATGCGCAGATGGCCGAGCGCCTGCAGGCTTCGCCATGACCGGTTACATCCTGCGCCGCCTGTTGCTGATCATCCCGACCCTGCTGGCGATCCTGCTGGTCAACTTCGCCATCGTCCAGGCGGCGCCGGGCGGCCCGGTGGAACAGGCCGTGGCGCGCCTGCAGGGGCTGGGCGCCGGTGCGCCCGGTGCCCGGGCCGAGGTGGTGCATGGCGAGTCCCGCGCCAGTCGTGGCCTGGACCCGAAGCTGATCGAAGAGATCAAGCGCCAGTACGGCTTCGACAAGAGCGCCCCCGAGCGCTTGTGGCTGATGCTCGGCCAATACGCCCGGCTGGACTTCGGCAACAGCTTCTTCCGTGGCGCCAAGGTCACCGAGCTGATCCTCGACAAACTGCCGGTTACCCTGTCGCTGGGCTTGTGGGCCACGCTGATCACCTACCTGGTCTCGATCCCGCTGGGCATCCGCAAGGCGGTACGCCATGGCAGCCGCTTCGATGCCTGGAGCAGCGCGCTGATCGTGGTCGGCTACGCCCTGCCCTCGTTCCTGTTCGCCCTGTTGCTGATCGTGGTGTTCGCTGGCGGCACCTCGCTCAACTGGTTCCCGGTGCGTGGCCTGGTCTCGGACAACTTCGACGAACTCAGCCTGCTGGGCCAGGTCGCCGATTACTTCTGGCACCTGGTGCTGCCGGTCGGCGCGCTGGTCATCGGCGGCTTCGCCACCCTCACCCTGCTGACCAAGAATGCCTTCCTCGACGAGATCTCCCGGCAATACGTGGTTACCGCCCGGGCCAAGGGCCTGAGTGAGCGCCGGGTGCTGTATGGCCACGTATTGCGCAACGCCATGCTGCTGGTGGTGGCCGGGTTGCCGCAGGCGCTGATCACGGTGTTCTTCGCCGGCTCGTTGCTGATCGAGGTGATCTTCTCGCTCGATGGCCTGGGCCGCATGAGCTATGAAGCGGCAGTGTCGCGAGACTACCCGGTGGTGTTCGGCACGCTGTTCATCTTTACCCTGGCGGGCCTGTTGATCCGCCTGGTCGGCGACCTGGCGTATACCCTGCTCGACCCGCGCATCGACTTCGACACGAGGGCGCACTGATGCTGTCACCGGTCGCGCGCCGTCGCCTGCAGCGCTTTCGCCGCAACCGCCTTGGCTGGGTGTCGCTGTGGTTGTTCGCCTGCCTGCTGCTGGTGAGCCTGTGTGCCGAGCTGGTGGCCAACGACAAGCCGTTGCTGCTGGGCTACCAGGGCGAGCTGTACGTGCCCGCGCTCAAGCGTTACAGCGAGCAGCAGTTCGGCGGCCAGCTGCCGTTCCAGCCGGACTACCGCAGCGCCTACGTGCGCCAGCTGATCGCTGACCAGGGCGGCTGGATGCTGTTCGCGCCGATCCCGTTCAGTGCCGATACGCCCAACTACGATTTGCAGGTGCCCACGCCCAGCCCGCCCAGCGCCAGCAACTGGCTGGGCACCGACGACCAGGGCCGCGACGTGCTGGCCCGAGTGCTGTATGGCACCCGGGTATCGTTGCTGTTCGCCTTTGCCCTGACCGTGGTCAGCGTACTCATCGGCGTGGCGGCCGGCGCCCTGCAGGGCTACCACGGCGGCTGGGTCGACTTGCTCGGCCAGCGCCTGCTGGAGGTTTGGTCGGGGCTGCCGGTGCTGTACCTGCTGATCATCCTCAGCGGCTTTGTCGAACCGGACTTCTGGTGGTTGCTGGGGATCATGGCGCTGTTTTCCTGGCTGACCCTGGTCGATGTGGTGCGTGCCGAGTTCCTGCGAGGGCGCAACCTGGAGTACGTGCAGGCGGCCCGGGCACTGGGGTTGCCGGACAGCCAGGTGATGCTGCGGCACATCCTGCCCAATGCAATGAACGCCACGCTCACTTACATACCGTTCATGCTGACCGGCGCGATCACCACCCTGACTGCACTGGACTTCCTTGGTTTCGGCATGCCGGCCGGGAGCGCTTCGCTGGGTGAGCTGGTGACCCAGGGCAAACAGCATCTGGAGGCGCCGTGGCTGGGCTTTACCGCGTTCTTTGCACTGGCGCTGATCCTGTCGCTGCTGGTGTTTATCGGCGATGCCTTGCGCGAGGCGTTCGACCCCAGGGGGTAGGCCAGGCCTGCTCCTACATGATTTGGAATTTGACCCATGCACGACAGCGACAGCCTCAAGGACTACCCCCAGGTTCGGCAACTGGCGATCCGTTCGCTGTTCGAGATCATCGAGCAGTCCAGCGAAGGCACGGTGATCGTCGACCGTCAGGCGCGCATTGTCTGGATGAACGAACGCTATGCCCGGCGTTTTGGCCTGGCCGATGCCGCCGGCGCCATCGGCCAGCCGTGCGAGGCAGTGATCCCCGGTAGCCTGATGCGTGAAGTGGTGACCCATGGCCGGCCGATCCTGCTGGACATGCTCGACACCCCGAACGAGCCGCTGGTGGTGATGCGCCTGCCGATCCACGACGACCAGGGCAGCCTCATCGGCGCCATCGGTTTTGCCCTGTTCGACCAGCTGCGCAGCTTGTCACCCCTGCTCAAGCGCTATTCCAGCATGCAGCAGGAGCTGGCCTCGACCCGCTCGCAGCTGCGTGCCCGCCAGGCCAAATACAGCTTCGCCCAATTCGTCGGCAGCAGCCCCGCCAGCCTGGAGGCCAAGCGCCGCGCCAGGCGTGGCGCAAGCAGTGATTCGCCGGTATTGCTGCTGGGCGAAACCGGTACCGGCAAGGAACTGCTCGCCCACGCCATTCACGCAGCGTCGGCGCGCGCGCACAAGGCCTTCGTCAGCGTCAACAGCGCCGCGATCCCCGAGACGCTGCTGGAGGCCGAATTCTTCGGTACTGCCCCTGGCGCCTTCACCGGGGCCGACCGCAAGGGCCGCAGCGGCAAGCTGCAACTGGCCGAAGGCGGCACGCTGTTTCTCGACGAGATCGGCGACATGCCGCTGGCGCTGCAGAGCAAGCTGCTGCGCGTGTTGCAGGAGAAGGAGTACGAACCGGTAGGCTCGAACCAGATGCTGCGCAGCGACGTGCGCATCATCGCCGCCACCTCGATCGACCTGCAGGCGGCCATCGCCCGCGGCGCGTTCCGCGCCGACCTGTATTACCGGCTCAACGTACTGCCGATCGAGGTGCCACCGCTGCGCCATCGGCTGGAAGACCTGCCGGCGCTGTGCGAAGCCATCCTCAGCGAACTGGGCAGCCAGTATGAGCTGGAGCCTGAAGCGCAGCAGCTGCTGGCGCGGCATGCGTGGCCAGGGAACATCCGCGAGCTGCGCAATGTGCTGGAACGGGCCACGCTGCTGGCGGATCAGCCGCGGCTCGGGGCCGGCGACTTGCGTACGGCGTTGGGGCCGTTGAGCCCGGTGGCGGCTGCGCCAGTGCGGCAGAGCTACCGCGAAGCCTGCGCGGAGTTCGAGCGCAAGTTGATTGCCGGGGCATTGGCTGAGCATGAGGGAAATGTGCCAGAGGCCGCGGCGGCGTTGGGGCTGGGGCGGTCGACCTTGTACAAGAAGATGGTGGCGCTGGGGCTTTCGTCTCAAATTGGAGACTGATGTTTCTGATTTGAGATTGCTGCGAGGGCTTCGCCCTCGATCGCGACACAAGGCCGCTCCCACAGAAGGTATGCGATCTCCTGTGGGAGCGGCCTTGTGTCGCGATAGGGCCGCAAAGCGGCCCCAAAAATCTCAAGTCAGAGACAAAAATCCACAAAAAAACAAAAAGCTCATATAAATCAACAAGTTAAAAACTGGCACGATTCCCGCTATCTCCTGCTCACCGATAAAAACAAGACTCACCCAGGAGACCCACCCCGATGACCGTGCTCATCGCCCTCGCCGCTCTGGCGCTGCTGATGCTGGCTGCCTACCGCGGCTACAGCGTAATCCTCTTCGCCCCCATCGCCGCCCTCGGCGCGGTACTGCTCACCGACCCGTCCGCCGTGGCGCCCGCATTCACCGGGGTGTTCATGGAGAAGATGGTCGGCTTCATCAAACTCTATTTCCCGGTGTTCCTGCTGGGGGCGGTGTTCGGCAAGCTGATCGAGCTGTCAGGCTTCTCCCGCTCGATCGTCGCCGCGGCAATCCGCGTGCTTGGCACCCGCCAGGCCATGCTGGTGATCGTGCTGGTCTGCGCCCTGCTCACCTACGGCGGTGTCTCGCTGTTCGTGGTGGTGTTCGCGGTGTACCCGTTCGCTGCCGAGATGTTCCGCCAGAGCAACATCCCCAAACGGCTGATTCCGGCCACTATCGCCCTGGGCGCATTCTCGTTCACCATGGACGCCCTGCCCGGCACCCCGCAGATCCAGAACATCATCCCCAGCACCTTCTTCAACACCACCGCCTGGGCCGCGCCCTGGCTGGGCCTGATCGGCACGCTGTTCGTGTTCTGTGCGGGCATGGCCTACCTGCAACGCCAGCGCAACAAGGCGCAACGTGCCGGTGAAGGCTACGGCAGCAACTTGCGCAACGAACCGGAAACCGCCGCCGACCTGGCCTTGCCCAACCCCTGGCTGGCCTTGTCGCCGCTGCTGCTGGTGGGCGTGATGAACCTGCTCTTCACCCACTGGATCCCGCAATGGTACGGCCCCAGCCACAGCCTGCAGCTGCCCGGCATGAGCGCGCCGGTGCAAAGCGACGTGGCCAAGCTCACGGCGATCTGGGCAGTGCAGGCGGCCTTGCTGGTGGGCATCCTGATGGTTCTGGTGTGTGCCTTCGGCGCCATTCGCGCGCGCCTGGCCGAGGGCAGCAAAAGTGCCGTGGCCGGCGCCTTGCTGGCGGCCATGAACACCGCCTCGGAATACGGTTTTGGTGCGGTGATCGCCTCGCTGCCGGGCTTCCTGGTACTGGCCGACGCCCTGCGCGGCATCCCCAACCCGCTGGTCAACGAGGCCATCACCGTGACCTTGCTGGCCGGCATCACCGGGTCTGCCTCGGGCGGCATGAGCATTGCCCTGGCGGCCATGGGCGACAGCTTCATCGCCGCGGCCCATGCCGCCAACATACCGCTGGAAGTGCTGCACCGGGTAGCGGCGATGGCCAGCGGCGGCATGGACACCCTGCCGCACAATGGCGCAGTCATCACCTTGCTGGCGGTGACCGGGCTGACCCACCGCGAGGCCTACAAGGACATTTTCGGTATTACCCTGATCAAGACCCTGGCGGTATTCGTGGTCATCACCACGTTCTACGCCACCGGCATCGTCTAAGGAGCATTGCATGACCCTCAACGGCAAGACTGCACTCGTCACCGGTTCGACCAGCGGCATCGGCCTGGGCATTGCCCAGGTGCTGGCCCGCGCGGGCGCCAACATCGTGCTCAATGGCTTTGGCGACCCGGCAGCGGCACTAGCCGAGATCGCCCGGCACGGGGTGAAGGTGGTGCACCACCCGGCCGACCTGTCGGACGTGGCCCAGATCGAGGCGCTGTTCGCCCTGGCCGAACAGACCTTTGGCGGCGTCGACATTCTGGTCAACAACGCCGGCATCCAGCATGTGGCGCCAGTGGAACAGTTTCCGCCGGAAAGCTGGGACAAGATCATCGCGCTCAACCTGTCGGCCGTGTTTCACGGCACCCGCCTGGCCTTGCCTGGCATGCGCGCGCGCAACTGGGGACGCATCATCAATGTTGCCTCGGTGCATGGCCTGGTCGGTTCGACCGGCAAGGCGGCCTATGTGGCGGCCAAGCACGGGGTGGTCGGCCTGACCAAGGTGGTGGGCCTGGAAACTGCCACCAGCAACGTGACCTGCAATGCCCTTTGCCCGGGTTGGGTGCTGACCCCGCTGGTGCAGAAGCAGATCGACGATCGTGCGGCCAACGGTGGCGATCCGCTGCAAGCGCGGCACGATCTGCTGGCCGAAAAGCAACCCTCACTGGCCTTCGTCACCCCCGAGCAGTTGGGCGAGCTGGTACTATTCCTGTGCAGCGAGGCCGCAAGCCAGGTTCGCGGTGCCGCCTGGAACGTCGACGGTGGCTGGTTGGCCCAATGAGGGACAGCCTGGATCTGGCGCTGGCCTTGCATTCGTTTATCTGCAAGGAGGCCCTATGCGCCCAACCCCGAAGACCGCGATCCTGGCCCTGACCCTGGCGGCTGCCGCGCACGCATCAGCTGCCAGCCTGAAGGACGTCGCGCCCTACCCCGAGGCGGAAAAAGGCTTCACCCGGCAGGTCATTCACCTGCCGGCGCAGGCCGATGAATCGGCTTACAAACTGGAAATCCTCGCTGGCAAGACCTTGCAGGTGGACTGCAACCGCCAACGCCTGGGCGGCAGCCTGGAGGAACGCACCCTGGATGGCTGGGGCTACAGTTATTACCGCCTGGACCAGGTCAGTGGCCCGGCCAGCACGCTGATGGCCTGCCCGGATGGCAAGCACACCGAGGCCTTCGTGCCGGTGGTCGGCGAAGGCTTCATGCTGCGCTACAACAGCAAGCTGCCAGTGGTGGTGTATGTGCCCAAGGATATCGAAGTGCGCTACCGCATCTGGAGCGCAGCGCCGGACGTGCAAAAGGCTAAAGTAGAGTAGACACCGTTCCTTGTAGGAGCGGCCTTGCGCCGCGATGGGCCGCGAAGCAGACCCGGATTTTCAGCTTCGCAGCACAGATTGCCGGGTCTGCTTCGCAGCCCATCGCGGCGCAAGGCCGCTCCTACAGGTTCACGCCCATATCTGGCAGTAGCAGGAGGTTCGGCATGAACGATGTGCTCTGGCGCCCCTCCACGGCGCAGATCGAGGCCAGCCGGATGGATGCCTTTCGCCGCTGGGTCAACCTGCGCTACAACCTGCAACTTGATGACTACCAGGCGTTGCACCGCTGGAGCATCGAGCAGCGCGCCGCCTTCTGGCACACCCTCGCCGACTATTTCCACGTTCACTGGCATACCCCGCCCAGCCAGGTGCTGCGCGAAGGTGCGCAAATGCCCGATGCCCAGTGGTTTGCCGACGCCACCCTGAATTTCGCCGAGCACCTGCTGCGCCGTCGCGACGACCGTCCTGCCGTGGTCGCCGTACGCGAAGACGGTCAACGCCAGGTGTTCACTCATGCCCAGCTGGCCGCCCAGGTGGCCGGGCTGCAGAACGCCCTCAAGGCTGCCGGCATCGTCCCTGGCGACCGGGTCGCCGCGATCATGCCCAATACCTGGCAGACACTGGTCGCCATGCTGGCCTGCACCAGCCTCGGCGCTGTCTGGTCCAGCTCGTCGCCCGAGTTCGGTGTGCACGGCATCATCGACCGCTTCGGCCAGATCGAGCCCAAACTGCTGATCGCCTGCGCCGGCTACCAGTACGCCGGGAAAGATATCGACCAGGTGGACAAGGTCAACCAGGTGTGCGCGCAGTTGCCCGGCCTGCAGCAGCTGGTGGTGGTACCCCATACCCGCCGTGGTACGCACGCCGCCGAGTTCCAGGCCGCCAGCGTCAGGCTGTGGGACGACTTCTACCAGCCCGGCGGCGAGCCGCGCCTCACCCCGCTGCCGTTCGACCATCCGCTGTATATCCTGTATTCCAGTGGCACCACCGGTGTGCCCAAGTGCATCGTCCACCGCGCCGGTGGCGTGTTGTTGCAGCACCTCAAGGAGCACGGCCTGCACAACGACCTGAAAGCCGATGAGGTCATGTTCTACTACACCACGTGCGGCTGGATGATGTGGAACTGGCTGGCCAGCAGCCTGGCGCTGGGCGCTACGCTGGTGCTGTACGACGGCTCGCCCTTCCACCCGGGCCCCGAGCGCCTGCTCGACCTGATCGACGCCGAGGGCATCCACGTCTTCGGCACCAGCGCCAAGTACCTGGCGGCGCTGGAGCAGGCGGGCCTGGAGCCGGCAGCAAGCCACCAGCTCGGCCGCTTGCGGCTATTGCTGTCGACCGGCTCGCCGTTGTCGCCGCACAGCTACGATTACGTGTACCGCAAGGTCAAGGCCGACCTGTGCCTGGCCTCCATGTCCGGCGGCACCGACATAGTCTCCTGCTTCGTGTTGGGCAACCCGACCCTGCCGGTGCGCCGTGGCGAAATCCAGTGCAAGGGGCTGGGTATGGCAGTGGAGGTGTGGAACGAGCACGGTCAGCCGGTGCAGGGCGCAAAAGGCGAGCTGGTGTGCACGCGCCATTTCCCATGCATGCCGTTGGGCTTCTGGCATGACCCGGACGGCAGCCGTTATCACGACGCTTATTTCAGCCAGTTCCCCGGGGTGTGGGCGCAGGGCGACTACGCCGAGCAGCGCGCCGGGGGCGGGCTGGTGATCCATGGCCGCTCCGATGCCGTCCTCAACCCGGGTGGCGTGCGCATTGGTACGGCGGAGATCTACCGCCAGGTGGAAAAGGTCGAGCAGGTAGTGGAAAGCGTGGCCATCGGCCAGGACTGGAACGGCGATGTGCGGGTGGTGCTGTTCGTGCGCCTGCGTGATGGCCTGCACCTGGACGATGCCCTGCGCCAGCGGATCCGCCAGGTCATCCGCCAGTACACCACGCCGCGCCATGTGCCGGCGGTGATCGCCCAGGTCGATGACATTCCGCGGACCATCAGCGGCAAGGTGGTGGAGCTGGCGGTACGCAGTGTGGTGCATGGCCTGCCGGTGAAGAACACCGACGCCCTGGCCAACCCCGAGGCGCTGGAGCAGTTTCGCGAGCGCAAGGAACTGCAGAGCTGACGTTATCGCCCCCTACAGGGCATGCGCAATGGCTTCAACCAGGGTGACTCAGGCATAATGCGCCCCTTTTTTGCACCGCGAAACACAGGTACCGCCATGAAAGCCCAAGCCCGCCACATCCTGGTCAAGACCGCTGACGAAGCCGAAAAGCTCAAGCAGCGCATCGCCAATGGCGAGGCCTTCGATGTGCTCGCGAAAAAGTTCTCCATCTGCCCCTCGGGCAAGCGCGGCGGTGACCTGGGCGAGATCCGCCCCGGGCAGATGGTCGGCGCCATCGACCAGGTGATCTTCAAGAAGCCCCTGCGCGTGGTGCATGGGCCGATCAAGAGCAAGTTCGGCTACCACCTGGTGCAGACCTTCTATCGCGACTGATGCGCACTAGCGGCGCGCAGCCAGCAGCCCGAGGCCGGCGCAGCCCAGCAGGGAAGCGCTGGCCCGGTTGAACAGGCGGCGCGGGCCGGGCTGGCTGAACCAGCGCTGCAGGTACGCGCCGAGCCCTGCGTAGATGGCGATGGCGGCCCACTCCAGCAGCAGGAACAGCCCACCCAGCCAAAGGAACTGCTCACCCACCGGGGTAGCGCTGCCGACCGAGACGAATTGCGGCAGGAAGGCGGTGAAGATCAGGATCGCTTTCGGGTTGCCGGCGGCCACCCAGAACTCCTGGCGCGCCAGGCGCCAGGTACCGCGCGGGTGGTCGCTTGCCACCACGGCCTCGCCCACCGGTGCCCGCCATAATTGCCAGGCGATGTAGAACAAGTACGCCGCGCCCACCACCTTGATCGCCAGGAACAGGTATTCGCTGGTATGCAGCACCACCGCCAGGCCCATCGCAGCCAGGGCGATCATGCCGCTGAAGGCGACAATGCGCCCGCCACCGGCCACGCATGCCGTGCGCAGGCCATAGCGGCTGGCGTTGTGCAACGACAGCAGGTTGTTCGGCCCCGGGGCCATGTTCAAGGCAAAGCAGGCCGGGATGAAAAGCAGCAGGCTAGAAAGATCCATGATTTGTCCTCTTGCAATCAGTCCCTATTCCGGCGCCTGCGGGCCTGGTGGTCAAGTTACAGCCGGTGGAAAAAACTGTATGGGTGCGCAGCGCCTGATAAGCTGCAGGCCCTACCGAGGACTCCATGATGCCGCGTACCCATGCCGCGTTGTGGCGCGACCCGGCCCTGCCGCATGTCGAAAGCCGCCGCGCCTGCCATAGCCGGGCCTGCTACAAGGCCCACAGCCACCCGACGTTTTCCATCGGTGCGGTGGATGCGGGGGTCAGCCATTTTACTGGCACCGGCAACGGCGAGGAACGCCTGACGCCCGGCACGCTGGTCATGGTCCCGGCCCAGCGCGTGCATGCCTGCAACCCCGAACCCGGGCAAGCCTGGAGCTACCAGATGCTGCATGTGGGCGGCGACTGGCTGGCAGCATTGCGCCTGGAGTCGGCGCTGGGTGGCGCCGGCCCCGGTGAACCGGCACGTATCTGCCGGGATCCGGCGGTGTATCGGCAGTTTTGCCTGCTGAACGGGTTGCTGTTTTCCAGCGCCAGCAGTACCGAGAAGGACGCCGCGCTGATTGCCTTCCTGGGTGACCTGGATGTTGCCGCGTATCCACCGCTGGCTCCGGCGCCCGCTCTGGGAGCGAGCGCCTTGAGTGGACTGCTTGCGCGCATCGAGGGCCTCGACCCCGCGCAGTTGAGCCTCGATGCCCTGGCCCGCGAGTCGGGGTTCGGGCGCTACGCGTTGATCCGCGCCTTTCGTGCGGCCACCGGGTTTACCCCGCATGCCTACCTGCTCAATGCGCGGGTCAACCGTGGCCGCCAGCTGCTGGGTGAAGGGCAGGCGCTGGCAGAAGTGGCCTACCGGCTGGGTTTTGCCGACCAGAGCCATTTCCAGCGGGTGTTCAAGGCTTATGTAGGGGTGACGCCCGGGCAATACCGGGGGGGTTGAAGGCGTGCACGGGCGGTGTAGGCCGGCGGGCTGTGCAATATTGTTCAATACGCAATGGGCGCTGAAGGGCAGAGTCTGGCTTTTCCGCCACAGCAGCCACACCGCCATGCAGCAGTTCCTGATCATCGCCCTCGCCCATTTTCTCGCCCTGCTCTCCCCCGGGCCGGACTTCTTCCTGGTCGCACGCACCTCCATCAGCAGCGGCTGGCGGGTCGCCAGCGGCGCCTGCCTGGGTATCGCCCTGGCCAATGGCGCCTTCATCGCCATGGCCTTCACTGGCCTGTCGGTGCTACAGGAAGGCAGCTCACCGTTCATTACCCTGCAACTGGCCGGTGCCGGTTACCTGTTGTACATCGGCGTGCTGTTCCTGCGCCACGCCGGGCGCTCAGGCCTGGGTAGCGTCGCGGCCAGCCAGGCCGTGGCAGGCTGGTGGCGGAGCCTGGGCATGGGCTTCCTGTCGGGCATTCTCAACCCGAAGAACGCGCTGTTCTATGCCAGCCTGGCCAGCATGGTCGGCAGCACCGGCGTCGGCTGGAAGACGGCCTGCGCCCTGTGGATGTTCAGCATCGTGCTGCTATGGGACCTGCTGGTTGCCGTGGCCATCGGCAACCCTGTGGTGCTGCGGCGTTTCGCTCGCACCCTGCCGTGGCTGGAACGAGCCTCGGGGGTCATGCTGGTGGTGTTGGCCCTGGCGCTGTTGCTGCACCTGGCGCAGCGCTGAGCAGTTGCAACGTGGCCAGGTCCATGAGGCTGAAATGGCCGCTGGCCCAGCCGCCGGTATCCAGGTGCCAGACGTTACCCAGCTGCTTGGCCTGCAGCACCGGCGTGTGGCCGACCAGCAAGGCCCGCAGGCCTGTCACCGGCCGGGTATCGCCTTCCTTCAGGCGCCGCCGCGACCACTGGCACACTTCCAGCACCTCGGGGTCGTCATCCAGCTCCAGCCAGGTACGCAACACCGCCCAGTCGGCAAACGGACTGTCGGCATGCAGCAGGCCAACCAGGCCGCCGGCGGTTTCCACCTCGAGGGCAATGGGCAGTTGCTCGAAGCGTTCGACAAACCGCAGCTGCTCGCCCGGCGGCAGGTCGAGGAACCAACCGCCACCGGCCGCACGATACATGTCCAGGTCAAGCCGCCCGCCGCGCAGGCGGGTGATCGCCAGCGCTTCGTGGTTACCCTGCACGGCATGCAGCCAGGGCTGGGCCAGCCATTCCAGCGCAGCTTCACTGTGCGGCCCGCGGTCGACCAGGTCACCGACGCTGAACAGGCGGTCCACCGCTGGGTCGAACCCGACCGCCTCCAGGCACGCCTGCAGGCGCTGGAAGTGGCCGTGGATATCCCCCACCGCCAGGTCCCGTCCCCGCGTGTTGGCGGCTACCCGCCGAAACCGTTTCATGGCAATTTTCCTCTGCTGGTGCCGCCTTGCCGGGAGTAAAATGGAGGCACACCCGCGCCACTCCGGAGGTGCATCATGCATACCGTCCTCAGGTGTGCCCTGCTCACGGCCCTGTCACTCCACAGCATGGCACACGCCGCCCCTGCCGCGCAGGTCGAAGTGCGCTTCGACCACCCGGAACAGTTCCGCGATGCCAGCCTCGACAGCCACGGTTACGAACGTGGCGCCGATGCCTATGTAATGACAAGCCTGACCCAGTACTTGCAGAAGCTGGGCCAGCGCTACCTGCAACCGGGCCAGCGGCTGGCCATCGACATCCGCGATATCGACCTTGCCGGGCGCTTCGAGCCCTGGCACGGCCAGGCTTACGATGTGCGCTTCATGCGCGATATCACCTGGCCAACCATCGACCTCAGCTACACCCTCAGCCAAGCGGGCAAACCCGACCAACAGGCCCGGGAGCGGGTCAGCGACAAGATGTACCTCAGCCGCCCAGGCCGGGTCACTGGCAGCCACGACCGCCTGTATGCCGAGAAGGCCATGCTTGACGACTGGTTCCGCCAGCGTTTCGCCGCGCGTCCGTCGTCCTGAAAATCCCTTCACTGGAACAGGTATTGGCACTGGGAGTATGCTCGGCGCTTCAACCTGTACCAGGGATGGGTTTCCATGAAACTGTGCGCCGTGCAAGCAAGGTCTATCAAAGGTGATGTGCAAGCCAACCTCGAGCGCCACCTGGCCTGCATCGAGCAGGCCGCGGCCCTCGGTGCCGAACTGGTGGTGTTCCCGGAACTGTCGCTGACCGGTTATGAGCCAACCCTCGCCCGCCAGGCGGCCCTGCCCGTCAGCGCCGCGCGGCTGGACCCGCTGCAGGCAGCCTGCGACCGGCTGGGCATCACCGCTGCGGTGGGCCTGCCGCTGCCGACCCCCGAAGGCATTCGCATCGGCATGCCGATCTTCAGCCCCGGTGCGCCGCGCCAGGCCTATGCCAAACGGCGCCTGCATGATGACGAACTGCCGTACTTCACGCCGGGCGACCAGGCATTGCAGCTGCAACTGGGCGAACACCGCGTGGCACCGGCGATCTGCTATGAATCAATGTTCATGGCACACGCGGTGGCAGCGCACGAGCAGGGTGCCGACCTGTACCTGGTCAGCGTGGCAAAAACCGCAAAGGGCATCGACGAAGGCCATGCGCATTACGCCGAGGTCGCCCGCGAGCTGGGCATGCCGGTGTTGCTGGCCAACTGCGTGGGGCCGGCCGACACCTTCATCGGTGCCGGCGGCTCGGCGGCCTGGGACTGCCAGGGGCGCTTGCTGGCCAGACTGGATGATCACAGCGAAGGCATGATCGTGCTCGACACCCGTAGCGCGGCAGCTATCGCTGTGCCCCTGTAAGAACTGCTCCCGGCATGATCTATCTGATTCTGGCGGTGCTGAGCTATGCCTGCACCTACTACCTGACCGGTCTGCTCATCCAGGGCCAACTGGCCGATGTCGCCGAGGGCTTGCGCCACCGCCCTGATGCGCCGGCACCCGGCGAGTACCTGCGCAGGATCAGGCCATACGCACGCCGAGCCCGGCGGCAGTACACCCTGCTGGCCGGCTCGATACTGGCCGTGCTGGCCTGCCTGGTCGCCAGCTGGTTCTAACCGGCTAGAAGTCCAGCGCCAGGCTTTGCCGGCCCTCCAGCGCCAACAGGTACTGCTTGGCCGCGAGGCCGCCGGCGAAGCCGGTCAGGCTGCCCGAAGCACCGATCACGCGGTGGCACGGGGCGATGATCGAGATCGGGTTGCGGCCATTGGCAGCCCCTACCGCGCGCACCGCGGCAGGGTTGCCGATATGCCGGGCGATGTCGCTGTAGCTGCGGGTTTCGCCAAACGGTATCGCCAGCAGCGCGGCCCAGACCTGGCGCTGGAACGCGGTGCCGGCAAAATCCAGCGCCAGCTCGAAACGCTGGCGCTTGCCGGCGAAATACTCGGCGAGCTGGCGGGCAGTTTCCAGCAGCACCGGGCACTCGTCGTCGCGGTGCAGAGCACCGAGGCGCACGCGGTTTTCCCGTTCCGTTTCCCACAATACGGCGGCCAGGCACCCGCCACGGGCCACCAGGGTCAAGGTGCCGACGGGCGACTGCATGAACGTGAATGCGCTGGACATGGCGGGCTCCTGCGAGATTGCGTTGCGCCCACTGTACGCATCCACAGCCTTGCCTGCATCCGCTTTCTTGCCCGCGCAATCACGCGTATGCCCTTGGCGTGCGGGGTGCTTCGCATCGGACGACAGCGGGTTTTCATTTCATGACAGCCCGGCTGCCGCGCTGCGCTTCGCGCCCCGCTGTTTTATTCATGAGTCACCTTGATGGTTGCCCATGGCCAGACTAATACTTAGGTGTCTGCCTGGGGAGGCACGAAACATGCAACCAAGATTCGTTATCGTTCCGGCTGTACCGATCGAAAAGGAGTCGTTCCACCTGGGTGGCCGCTATTACGCCGCTACCGTTTGCGGGGGCTTCGACATCTACGACAACCAGGCCAAGGAACGGCTCAAGCCCAGTTATCCAAGCAGGACGGATGCGCAGTTGCACTGCGAGCAGATGAACAAGCGCTTTGATGTAGGGTGATCGCCGCCATCCGGCGCAGGCGACTGCCTCGATCCGGTGGCTTTCCAGCGGAGCACTGCCATGAGCAAACCCTTTCCGGTCATGATCCTGGCGCTGACAGCGCTTTCTGCCTGCGCCTCGAACTCGGCGCAGTACCGCGACCAGCCACTGGTGGCGAAAGTCGACAACGGCATGAGCAAAGACCAGGTCGTACAGATCGGCGGCAAACCTGATGCCGAGACCGAGCGCACGGCGGTACCTGGCACGTGTTTCGACTATCTGCTCAGCCAGGCCGGCAACCGCCAGCCCTACAGCGTCAGCTTCGATGGCAGCGGCAAGGTGGACCACACCGCGTTCATGACCTGCGCCGAGTGGAGCAACGCCCAACGCAAGGCCCGCCTACCCAGCATGGGCGGCTCAAGCGGCTCGGGCTACTGAACTCATTCGAGGCATTCTTTCGCCGCCTGGCGCAACTTGTCGCCTGACAGGAAGCTGCCCTTGTAGAAGGTCGCGCGGCTGCCCTGGCGATAATCGACCACGTCGAGCACATCGTCGGACGCCACCGCGCTGGGTGCCGTCAGCCGGTAGCCGTGAGCGATGGATTTCTGCGTGGCCTGTGGCGCCAGCGCTTGCCACTTTGGCAGTACGCAGGCGGCATACTGCTGGGGCGATTTGTCGGTCAGTTTGCTGGCAGTCGGTTTACCGGGACTGGCGCAGCCAGCGAGGCTGGCCCCCAGCACGGCGGCGAGAAAGATACGAAAGGTAGCCATGTGCACTTGCCTGTGAGGAATACGCGGCATTCTAACGGGGGGAGCAAGCCGATACCAACCAACCAAAGTAGAGAAGCGGTGCCCGGCAGGCAGCAACCGCTACCCCTGGCCGTGATTGCACGTGCAGGAGCGGTTTGCCCGGTTCAATCAAGCGCGCCGTTCAGCACTTCGTAGATGATCCCAGTGGCGACTGCCACCAGGATCAGGTCCACACCCGCCTGCATCCACTCATAGCCGTCGTAATGAGGCAGCTGCCCCAGCAGCCGACCATCGAGCTTCTTGGCGATACCCGGCGGCAGCGGTTTGCCCCGGGCCAGGTTCTTCTGGATACCCGGCGGCAGAGCCGGCCCTGCACTCCAGTAGCTGCGGTGCCCGGCGAGGATATCGAGCACGTAACCACGGTCAATCGAAGGGTTGCCATGGCCGCCACCAGCACTACCACCCGCGTGCCCCTGGCCCTGGCCGTGCTGCCCTTGGCTGTGCTGGTTCTTGCCATGCCCCTGCCCTTTACCGTTATTCGGGTCGGCCAGGGAAAGCGATGGCCCCACAGCCAAGGCGATCGAGGTAGCCACAGCCACCAGCGACCATCGACGCTTCACCATATCTGTTTCCTTACGCGAGAAAGTCGTCCCTGTACTGTAGATCAATACCCGAGCCAGGGTGAACGGCCGCGGACGCCTCGCTGTGCTGCCGCGCTCAGTACAGACGGGCCTTGATCAGCGGGCGCAACAGGTAGTTGAGTACGCTGCGCTTGCCGCTGAGGATATCCACCTCTGCCACCATGCCGGGAATGATGGGCAGCACCTCCTCGCCGCGCTTGAGCTGACTACCGTCCGTACGGATCAGAACCTGGTAATACGACTCCTTGCCGTGCGGCGTGTCTTCCTCAATGGTGTCGGCACTGATCTGCTCCAGGGTGCCCTTGAGGTCGCCATAGATGCTGAAGTCGTAGGCAGTGATCTTCACCTTCGCCGGCATGCCCGGCACCAGGAATGCCACGTCGCGCGGCTTGATCTTCGCCTCTACCAGCAGGCGGTCCTCCACCGGGATCACTTCCATGATTGCCTCGCCGGGCTGGATCACCCCGCCACGGGTGTTGATCAGTATGGTGTTGACCCGCCCACGCACCGGCGAAACGATCCCGGTACGGCGCAGCTGGTCCTGGCGCTGCTGGACGATCGGTTCCAGGGCACTGAGGTCGGCCTTGCGCTGTGAGCGCTCGGTGTAGGCATCCTGGAAATAGCTGCTCTTCAGTTCGCTCAGCTTGCCATTGAGGGTAGCGATATCCTGGCTCAACCGCAGCGCCTCCATCTGGCTGACGGCGCGCCTGGCGACCAGGGGGCGGACCAGGTCGAGCTGGCTTTGCGCCAGGCTGATCTGCCTCTGGATCGCCTGGCTGCCTTCGACCAGCTTGTCCCGCCGCGACTTGAACAGCTCACGCTCGGAGCGTGCAAGCGGCCCCTGCGGATCGACGTCCGGAGGGAACTCGATGGCGGCCTTGCCCAGTACCTCGGCATCCAGCCGGGCGATGGCCGCGCGCAGTACGCTGGCCTGGTTGGCCGATTCCTGGAAGTTGGTAAGAAAGCGCGTCTCGTCGAGGCGCAGCAATGGCTGGCCGACCTCCACCAGGTCGCCTTCCTGCACCAGCAGGCGATCGAGAATCCCCCCTTCCAGGCTCTGGATTTTCTGGATGCGACTGAACGGCACCACCCGCCCGTCACCGCGGGTCACTTCGTCGAGCTCCGCCCAGAAAGCCCAGGCGACGAACAGCACGACGCTGCCGAGCAGGGTGTAGAGCAGCGGGCGGTAGACCGGGTGAGTCGTCGCCAGCAGAGGATCGGCCAATTGCTCGCGCAGCTTTGCGGCGCGCTTTTCAACTGCCATGGCCAGCTCCTTCGGCAACTTGCGGCGCCTGCACCTGGTTACCCTGCACCACCTGGCTCAGCGGGCCGTCCATGATCACCTGGCCGTTGCGCAGTACCACGGCGCGGTCGACCAGCGCCAGCACGCTCTTCTTATGGGTGGTGAGGATCAGCGTCCGCCGGCCCAACCAGTTCTGCAGATAGTCGATTACCCGCTTTTCGCTGTTCTGGTCGAAGGCGGCGGTCGGCTCGTCGAGCAGCAGGATCGGCGGGTCCTGCAGCAGCACCCGCGCCAGCCCCACCGCCTGGCGCTGGCCGCCGGACAGACTGGCGTTGCCCTGGATCGGCATGTCCAGGCCCAGCGGGTGGCTACGTACGAAAGTGCCCAGCCCTACGCCATCGAGGGCTTCAAGCAACTCGTCGTCGCCCAGTGCGGCGTTCGCCAGGTTGAGGTTCTCGCGCAGGCTACCGTGGAACAACGCCACGTCCTGCGGCAAGTAGCCGATGCCACGCTGGCGATCGGCCGGGTCGAGCTGACTGAGGGCGATGTCGTCCAGCAGCAAGCGGCCGGATTGCGCATCGAGCAAGCCGCTGAGCAGCCGCAGCAGGGTCGACTTGCCGGCGCCGTTACCGCCCAGCAGTGCCACTCGCTCGCCGGCCTGGATGTTCAACGCCTGTACATCGATCACGGGTGGGCCGTCGCCATGGGCCAGGCGCAGCGCCTCCAGACGGTAATGACCGTACAGCCGTTCGCGGTGCACGAAACGCTTGCCGGCGGGACGCTCCTGCTCCGCCGACATGAGTTGATCGAGGCCCTCCAGCGCCACCTTGGTGTGCTGCCAGCGGCCAAGGATTGCGGCAGCCTGGGACAGCGGTGCGATGGCCCGCGAAGCCAGGATCGAACAGGCCACCAGGGCACCGACGGTCATCGCCCCGTCGGCGATCCGGTACACGCCGAACACGACCACGCCGACATAGCACAGTTGCTGGACGATGCTCGCCGAGTAGCTGAGCGTCGAGGCCAGGACGTGGGTCTTCATCGCGTTACCCGCCAGCTCCCCGGTAAGCGTCTCCCACTGTTGCCGGCAGCGGCCTTCAGCACGCGTGGCCTTGACTGTCTCCAGGTGCTCGAAGGCTTCGAGCAGTACACTGTTCTTCATTGCCCCTTCGCGCAGGTTCTGCCGCGACAGGTGCCCCAGCAGGCGTTGGGTCAGCAGCCCGGGCAGGACCATCAACACGCAAGCCCCCAGCGGCACCCACACCACATGGCCGCCGATCACGGCGATGAGCAACAGGAAGATCGCCACGAACGGCAGGTCGCTGATCAGTGCAGCACTGGACGACGTGAAGAACTCACGGACCGACTCGAACTCCCGTACCTGAGTGCTGAACGCCCCCAGCGACGCCGGTTTGGCGGCGATCCGGGTGCTCAGCACGCGGGCGAACAGCAGGCTCGACAGCTGCAGGTCGAGGCGCTTGCCGAGCACGTTCAGCAGGTGCCCGCGAAGGATCCGCAGTACACCGTCGATGACGATCGCCAAGGCTACGCCGCTGGCGAGTATCCACAAGGTATCGAAAGCCGCATTGGGCACTACGCGGTCGTACACCTGCATGGCGAACAGCGCCGAGGCGACGGCCAGGATATTGGCTACCAGGGCCGTTAACGTGACTTCCGCATAGGAGCGCCAAAGCCGCTTGAGTGGCCCGAAGAACCAATGCTCGGGCAGGCTGCTTGCGTAGTCGCCGACGCGCCCGTCCGAGCGGTAGCGGCACTTGGCGAACACCGCCGTGCCGCTATAAAGCGCCTCCAGCGCGGGCAGCGCCACACATTCACGGCCGCCGTCGCTCTGCGGCACCAGCACCTCGTACTGGTCGCCTTCGACACCCACCAGCAGCAGGCAGCGACCATCGCCGAGCAACAGCAGCGCCGGCAGCAGGTAGGCATCCATCTGCCGCAACGGCAGCTCGGCAACCCGGGCCGTGATGTCGGCGCGACGCAACGCGCGGGCAACCAGGCGCAGTGGCAGACGCCCATGCTCCAGGGCCAGGCCGTCCACCAGCTCGGCATCACTCAGTGGCCGGTCCAGTTGCCGGCACAGCAGCAGCAGGCCCTGGCGCAGCGGGTCATCATGGTTCAAGGTGACGACATTATCCGGAGCTTGTTCAACTTCCATGATTCAACCGATTCTCCAGTAGTGCCCCCAGCAGTCCGACCTGGGCGGCTGCGCGGTACTCGATGCGCTTGCGCTCGATGTGCAGACTGATCAATTGCCGCTCGGCTTCGAAACGCTCGCGCTGGACGTTGAGCAAGTCGATCACGTCGCGCCGGCCGACTTCGAACTGCTCGCGGTACAGCTCGCCGACCTGTTCCGCTTCCGTCACCTGCTGGCTCAGCGACTGTTCCCGCCAACGCAGCGTGTCACCGTTGTCGAACAGCGTCTGCAATTGCCGGCGGATGTCGCGCTGCATCGCATCGGCAGTCCAGCGTGCCGACTCCAGCCGCTGCTGTGCGGCGGTCGGCCGGCGGAAGTTGGACAGCCCCTGAAAGGTGTCCATGCGAAAGCGCAGCGACATTACCGAGTCGCTTTCCGGGCGACCGCCGATCTCGCGGCGCAACGCGGAGGCCTCCAGGTTCAATTGCGGTAGCAACGAGGCCTGGGCCTCGCGCACTTGCGCCTCGGCAACGTTGGCGTCCTCCACCGCCTTGCGCTGCAATGGCGACTCGCGGATCACCCGCGCCACATCGCTGCTGGCCAGGTAGCGTTGCAGCGACATCGGCTCGGGCTCGACCAGTTCCGAAGGGTCCTGGCCGACCAGGATCGCGTATTGGTTGCGCGCGTCCTGCAGGTTGCCCTTCTCCAGCGACAGCTGCTCCTGGGCACGCGCCAGTTCGAGGTTGGCGCGGTCCAGTTCACTGCGGTCGGCGTAACCGTCGCTGCCCCGCGCCTGGGTCATCTCGCGGATGCCGTCAAGGCGCTGGATATGCTGGCGCACCGTCTCCACCCGACGCTCCGAGGCCAGTACGTCGAGGTAGGTCTCAACGATATCCAGCGCCGCATCATCGCGCGCCACCAGCACCGCCTCGGACAATTTGCGCTGGGTTGCGCTGGCGCTGTCGACCTTGCTCGTCACCCGTCCCCAGTCATACAGCATCTGCGATACGGTGAGGTCATAGACGACCTCACCGACGTCGAACTCCTGCGGCCCTCCGGACATCGCGACGCTGGGGTAGTAGCCGCCCTTGGCAATCTCCACCTCGGTGCCGGCACGATCTGCTTCGGCCATTGCCGAACGCACCTCGGGGTGAATCGCCAACCCCGCCCTCACCGCCTGGTCAATCGGCATGGCCGGGGCAGACAACGGCACGCCGAGGCACAGTAGCCACAGGGCTGCCTGGCCACGGTGCCTTCCCTTGAGCACAGACACCCCCGGCATCAGACCACGACCTGTACCGTATTGTCCTCGATCAGCAGGGTACTGCTGCCAAAGCTGTAGACATCGTAGGTGATGCCGTTGACCTCCTGGGTGGTTCCGGTATTCACCGCCCCCACCACGTTGAGGGTGTCGTTGCTCTCCCCAGTGACCTGCAGGACATTGTTGCTGTCGGTGATGGCGTCGACCTCTGCCGCGGTCAGGGTCAGTACGCTTCCCGAATCGCCCCTGCCGAGATCGATGCGCTCGATGTTGGTCAGCGTGCCGACGCCTACGGCGTTGTAGTCGAGGTCGATGCCATCGGCCAGGATCAGGGTATCGAAGCCCGCGCCACCATCAATGGCAGTGAAGTTGGCCGCGGTGATCTGGATGGCGTCGTTGCCGTCACCGGCCACGACCTGGTCGCCGCTGCCTACGTTGAAGATCAGGTCGCTGCCAGCGCCGGCGTTGATGTGCTCCGAACTGCCACTGGCCCCGGACATGACATCGTCCCCGGCGGTACCGTTGACGTCGATCTGGCCGATGTTGAGCGACAGCCCGTTGGGCGCCAGCGTGATGCCGTAGGCCGAGCTGTCGTTGCCGTTGGTGTCGGTGGCGACGACGTTGAACGCGATCTGCGACCCGAGGTTGAGGATATCGGTGATGTTCAGCCCCAACTGGGTCAGCACAGTCGGGCTCAGCAGGTTCAGCGAGAAGTTGCCGCCGCTGTCCGCCTGGATCGGCAGTAGCTCGACATTCAGCGCTGGCGTGATGACACGGATCACCACGCTGGAGTCCGGCTCGGTAGTGCCGCTGAAGCCGAACCGCGGGTTGAGCGGGTTGAGGCTGACATCGACGCCAAAATTGCCAACGGTCACTGGCTGTTCGATGCTGCTGCCGACACCGATGGTTGCCACGTTGCTCGGGTTGCCGGCCGGGTCCTGGCCGGTCACCGACACCTGGGCATTCAGCAACTGGTCCAGGGTCAGGTCGATATCCAGGTCGGTGAGCAGGTTCAGCGAAGCCAGCCCGCTGTTGTCGGCCGTCAGCGTGGCAGTGGCAGTAACCCCACCAACGTCAACGAGGACTGTCAGCTCGGTACCTGGGTCGGTGGAGATGGTCAGGATGCTGCCCACCAGCGACAGCACCGGAGTCGCGGGTGGAATGGTGTCGACGGTGAACGGCACCGGGGTCGACGTGGTACCGCCATCGATATCGGCGGTGACGGTCGATGCCCCTTCCGGGAATGGCCCCATGCCACCGCCAGGCAGCAGGGTCACGCTAATGCTGCCGGCCAGGATGTCGCCGGCGGTAAGCGTATGGGTTACCTGCGTTTCGTAGCCGTTCTGCCCGGCGAACGCGACGGTGATCACCTGGCCAGCCTGCATGGTCGGGCGGATCGCTACATCGACCTGGATACCGTCGCTGATCTCGGCCGCGTTGAGCCAGGTATCGGCAGCCTCCGGCAGGCTGATGGTCGGCGGCGCCAGATCCGGCGCGTTGATCGTCGCCGGGCCGCTGAGGTTGCCAGCGGCATCCACGGCGACCACCGCGATCAGCTCGCCGGCGATCAACGGTGGCGCGAACGGCAAGCTGAAGTTGCCACTGCCGTCGGCATTGAGCGTGATCGGGTTGGCGGTGTCGCCGTCGATCACGATGCGTACCTGGCTGTTCGGTTCGGCGGTACCGGTCAGCAGTGCACCATCGACACTGATGCTCAGCAGCGGCGCCGACGGTGCCACCGAGTCGACCGTGGTGCTGGCCGGGCCGCTGGTATTACCGGCCGGGTCCTGGGCCACGGCATTGACTACCGTGCCGTTGGCCAGCGGCGTGCCAGGCGTGAACGACCAGTTGCCGCTGCCGTCGGCGGTCGTTTCGCCGACCGGGTTGCCGCCACCGTCGGTGAGGATCACCTTGGCCCCGGCTTCAGCGGTACCGCTGATCACGGCGCCGTTGCTCGGGTTGATGACCGGCGCAGCCGGAGCAACTGCGTCAACGGTGACACTGGCCGGCCCGCTGCTGTTGCCGGCCGGGTCCTGGGCCACGGCATTGACTACCGTAGCGTTGGCCAGTGGCGTGCCGGGCGTGAACGACCAGTTGCCACTGCCATCGGCGGTTGTCTCGCCGATCGGGTTGCCGCCGCCGTCGGTGAGAATCACCTTGGCTCCGGCTTCAGCGGTACCGCTGACTACAATGCCGTTGCTCGGGTTGATAACCGGCGCAGCCGGGGCAATAGCATCTACGGTGACGCTGGTCGGTCCGCTGGTATTGCCAGCAGGATCCTGGGCTACGGCATTGACTACCGTGCCGTTGGCCAGCGGTGTGCCTGGCGTCAGCGACCAGTTGCCGCTGCCATCGGCGGTCGTCTCGCCGATCGGGTTGCCGCTGCCATCGGTGACAATCACCTTGGCTCCGGCTTCAGCGGTACCGGTGATTTCAACGCCGTTGCTTGGGTTGATGACCGGCGCAGCCGGGGCGATAGCATCAACGGTGACGCTGGCCGGGCCGCTGGTATTACCGGCTGGGTCCTGGGCCACGGCATTGACTACCGTGCCGTTGGCCAGCGGCGTGCCAGGCGTGAACGACCAGTTGCCGCTACCATCGGCGGTCGTCTCGCCGACCGGGTTGCCGCCACCGTCGGTGAGGATCACCTTGGCTCCGGCTTCAGCGGTACCGCTGACCACCGCGCCGTTGCTCGGGTTGATGACCGGGGCAGCCGGGGCAACCGCGTCAACGGTGACGCTGGTCGGTCCGCTGGTATTGCCGGCCGGGTCCTGGGCCACGGCATTGACTACCGTAGCGTTGGCCAGCGGCGTGCCAGGCGTGAACGACCAGTTGCCACTGCCATCGGCGGTTGTCTCGCCGATCGGGTTGCCGCTGCCGTCAGTGAGAATCACCTTGACTCCGGCTTCAGCGGTCCCGCTGATCACAATGCCATTGCTCGGCTCGACCGTTGGCTGGCCGGGTGCGACGGCATCTACTGTGGTGCTGACCACGGGGGCACTGGTATTGCCAGCCGAGTCCTGGACCACGGCGTTGACCACCGTGCCGTTGGCCAGCGGCGTGCCAGGCGTGAATGACCAGTTGCCACTGCCATCGGCGGTCGTCTCGCCGATCGGGTTGCCGCCGCCGTCGGTGAGAATCACCTTGGCTCCGGCTTCAGCGGTACCGTTGATCACAATGCCATTGCTCGGGTCGAGGGTCGGCTGGCCGGGCGCGACATTATCTACCGTGGTGCTGACCACGGGGGAGCTGGTGTTGCCAGCCGAGTCCTGGGCTACGGCATTGACTACCGTGGCGTTGGCCAGCGGTGTGCCAGGCGTGAACGACCAGTTGCCGCTGCCGTCGGCGGTCGTTTCACCGATCGGGTTGCCGCTGCCATCGGTAAGGATCACCTTGGCCCCGGCTTCAGCGGTGCCGCTGATCACGGCGCCGTTGCTCGGGTTGATGACCGGCGCAGCCGGGGCGATGGCATCAACGGTGACACTAGTCGGTCCGCTGCTGTTGCCGGCCGGGTCCTGGGCCACGGCATTGACTACTGTAGCGTTGGCCAGCGGCGTGCCGGGCGTGAACGACCAGTTGCCACTGCCATCGGCGGTGGTCTCGCCAATCGGGTTGCCGCCGCCGTCGGTGAGAATCACCTTGGCTCCGGCTTCAGCGGTCCCGCTGATTACAGCGCCGTTGCTCGGGTTGATGACCGGTGCAGCCGGGGCAATAGCATCTACGGTGACGCTGGTCGGTCCGCTGGTATTGCCAGCAGGATCCTGGGCTACGGCATTGACTACCGTGCCGTTGGCCAGCGGTGTGCCAGGCGTCAGCGACCAGTTGCCGCTGCCATCGGCGGTGGTCTCGCCGATCGGGTTGCCGCCACCGTCGGTGAGGATCACCTTGGCTCCGGCTTCAGCGGTACCGCTGATCACGGCGCCGTTACTCGGGTTGATGACCGGCGCTGCCGGGGCAACCGCGTCAACGGTGACGCTGGTCGGTCCGCTGGTATTGCCAGCCGGGTCCTGGGCCACAGCGTTGACCACCGTGCCGTTGGCCAGCGGTGTGCCAGGCGTGAACGACCAGTTGCCACTGCCGTCGGCGGTCGTCTCGCCAACCGGGTTGCCACCACCGTCGGTGAGAATCACCTTGGCCCCGGCTTCAGCGGTGCCGCTGATCACAGCGCCGTTGCTCGGGTTGATGACCGGGGCAGCCGGGGCGATAGCATCAACGGTGACACTGGTCGGCCCGCTGGTATTGCCAGCCGGGTCCTGGGCCACTGCATTGACGACCGTGCCGTTGGCCAGCGGTGTGCCAGGCGTGAACGACCAGTTGCCACTGCCGTCGGCGGTCGTCTCGCCAACCGGGTTGCCACCACCGTCGGTGAGAATCACCTTGGCCCCGGCCTCGGCGGTACCACTGATTTCCGTACCATTGCTCGGCTCGATCGTCGGTGCGGCCGGTGCCACGCCATCAACGGTAACGACTGCGGGTGCGCTATCGATGCCGCCCGGGTTGCGCGCCACGACGTTGACCACGCTGCCATCGGGCAACGCAGTGCCGGGCGTGAATGACCAGTTGCCGCTGCCGTCGGCGGTGACTTGGCCGATCGGGTTACCGTTGCCATCGGTGAGGATGATGGTATTGCCTGCATCGGCGGTACCGCTGATCACCGAGCCATTACTCGGATCGACCTGCGGAATCGACGGCAGCGATGAATCCACCGTAGTGCTACCAGGATTGCTTGTGTTGCCGGCAGCATCGGTCGCCGTGGCGTTGACCACCGTTGCATTTGCCAATTGCGTGGCGGGCGTGAAGCTCCAGTTGCCGTTGCCATCGGCGGTTACCTGGCCGATCGGATTGCCGCTGCCATCGGTCAGGGTCACGGTGCTGTTCGGCTCGGCAGTACCATTGATCACGGCGCCGTTAGTCGGGTTTACCACCGGCGCGCCCGGCGCTACAGCGTCCACCGTGGTGCTGCCTTGCGGGCCGGTATTGCCGGCCGGGTCCCGGGCCACGGCATTGATGACGGTACCGTCCGGCAATGGGGTTGCCGGGGTGAAGCTCCAGTTGCCGTTGCCGTCGGCGGTGGCCTGGCCGATCGGGTTGCCGCTGCCATCGGTGAGGATGACCGTGCTGCCCGCCTCGGCGGTACCGCTGATTTCGCTACCATTGCTGGGATCGACCGCCGGTGCCGCAGGTGCCACCGAGTCCACCGTGATGGCTGCCGGCGAACTGGTGTTGCCAGTCGGGTCGGTCGCCCTGGCGTTTACCACGCTGCCGTTGGGCAACGGGCTGCCGGGGGTGAAGCTCCAGACGCCGTTGCCATCGGCGACGACCTGGCCGATCGGGTTGCCGCCAGCGTCGGT
>Ga0209370_1000538_pt1 | contig 48312 bp, 43 predicted proteins | sample AgamicAtPrz_FD_187164 | JGI IMG/M metagenome (GOLD analysis project Ga0209370, IMG submission 187164) | Agave microbial communities from Guanajuato, Mexico - At.P.rz (SPAdes) (version 2) | ecosystem: Host-associated > Plants > Phyllosphere > Phylloplane/Leaf | place: Guanajuato, Mexico...
ATTCTTCAACCGCTTTCGCGGGAGAACCCTGCTGACCCGGCGGCTTGCTTGCCGTTGTTCCGTGTCAGTGGAGGCGCATTATAGGGAGTTCTTCCGAAGCCGCAAGCATAAAATACAAAAAACTTTTCGTTCGCTCACTTTTCAAACTTTACGCTTATTTTACCCGCGTAGTGTCGGTTATTTGCGCGATTTCGCGGGCAAAACCCGTCACCTGCTGCCAGTCGGTATAGACCACTTCTTTATGCGTATCGGTTTCGCCGCCGGTCATCTTCATAATAAGACGGATCATAAAGCGGTCGTACCAGCGATAGCGCGGGTAACGCAGCGCCCCGGCGAACACGGCGCAGAGCTGCGGTTGCCACGGCGAGTTCAACAGGAACTTGCGGGTATAGCTATTGGTTTGCGGCGTACGCTTCTCGGCTTTACGCGCCACCAGGTTCACAGAGTAAAAGGCGCCGGGCAGTGTATTCAGCATCGCCAGATGCTTTTTCACGAAGCGATCCAGCGCAGGGTGGAAGTGGCCGTAGCGAATAGACGCCCCAATCACCACCCGGTCGTACTCGTGCCATGCGATCTCTTCCGTACGGTTGAGATTCACCACGTCGGCGTAAATGCCCTGCTCTTTCAGTTCTGATGCCAGAAAAGCCGCAATCTCGCGCGTTTGTCCATCGCGCGTAGAAAATAGAATTAACGTTTTCACAAATGGCTCCCTTACTCGCGCCAGAAGGTTGGGGTAAACAGCACCAGCAGCGTAAAGACCTCAAGACGGCCAAACAGCATGTTGGCAATCAGGATCCACTTCGCTACCGGGTTCATGCTGGCAAAGTTATCCGCCACCACGCCCAGGCCTGGCCCAAGGTTATTAAGCGTTGCCACCACGGAGGCAAACGCCGAAAAATCATCCACGCCGGTGGCGATAATCGCCAGCATACTGACGATAAAGACCAGCGCATAGGCAGAGAAGAAGCCCCACACTGCTTCCAGGATACGCTCCGGCAGCGCGCGGTTGCCAAGTTTGATGCTGTAAACCGCGTTCGGATGCACCAGGCGCTTTAGCTCACGGTTCCCCTGCTTAAAGAGCAGCAGGATACGGATAACCTTCAGGCCGCCGCCCGTCGACCCGGCGCAGCCGCCGATAAAGGCGGAACAGAGCAGCAGCACCGGCAGGAACAGCGGCCAGCGGGCAATGCTGTCGGTAGTAAACCCGGCGGTAGTCGCCATCGACACCACCTGGAAGAACGCCTGGTTAAGGGTGGTCAGCGCCGAGTTATAAACATCATGGAACCACAGCACCAGGGTACAGATGATTACCAGCGTCAACTGTACGCCAATAAACATGCGGAATTCCGGATCGCGCCAGTAGACCTTCAGGCTGCGCCCGCTAAGTAATGAGAAGTGCAGGCCATAGTTACAGCCGGAAATCAGTAAGAAGATAGCAATAATGGTGTTGATGGTCGGGCTGTCGAAGTAGCCGACGCTGGCGTCATGGGTGGAGAAGCCGCCGATGGCGATGGTCGCAAAGCTGTGGCCGATGGCATCAAAGGCCGGCATGCCGGCAAACCACAGGGCCAGCGCGCAGGCGACGGTCAACAGCACGTAGATGAGCCACAGGGTTTTGGCCGTTTCGGCAATACGCGGGCGCATCTTATTGTCTTTCAGCGGGCCGGGCATTTCCGCCCGATAGAGCTGCATGCCGCCGACGCCCAGAATAGGCAGGATGGCCACCGCCAGCACGATGATCCCCATCCCCCCGAACCATTGCAGCATCTGCCGGTAAAACAGAATGGCGTGGGGAAGCGAATCCAGCCCCACCAGCGTGGTGGCCCCGGTGGTGGTTAAGCCGGAGAAGGACTCAAAAAAGGCGTCGGTGATGGTCAGGTTAGGTTGTTCAGAGAAGATAAACGGCAGCGCACCCACGCTTCCCAGTACGGTCCAGAAAAGCACCACTATCAGGAACCCTTCGCGGGATTTCAGCTCGCCCTTCTCGCGGCGGTTTGGCCACCACAGCAGGGAGCCAATCACCAGCGCAACAAAGAAGGTCTGGGTAAAGGCGCGCCCCGCGCCGTCCCGATAGATAAGCGCCACCAGTCCGGGGAGGATCATCGTCCCGGAGAAAAGTATGACCAGCAATCCAACGATTCGGGTTATGGCGCGAAAATGCATTTCTGCCGCTTCCTTTGGTATTCAAAAAAGTAAGGTGGGGATTATTCTTCAATCGGCAGTAATTGCAACGCGCCGCGACTAAAATCAGCCAGTTTTGCTGAGAATACCGCCAGCTCCGCCTGAGGAAGCGCTACCCGCAATGTCACCGCCGCCTGGTAATCACTGTGCACTATCATGCCCTGACAGAGCCTAAGCAGCGACTCGATGCCGGATAACTGGCCGTAATCGCACAACAAAGTATATTCGGTTAGCGGCGTTTTGCGGGTTGTTGTCAGCTGATTTAACGCCTGCTGCACGCCCCCGCCGTAGGCCTTGACCAGCCCACCGGTGCCTAACAGCACGCCGCCGTAGTAGCGCACCACGACGGCGGTAATCTCGCCGACGCCGCTGCCCATAAGCTGGGAGAGCATCGGTTTACCGGCGGTGCCCGCCGGTTCACCGTCATCAGAGAAACCCAGCTGCTGCGAGTCGTTCGGCGGCCCGGCGACCCAGGCCACACAGTGGTGACGGGCGTCAGGATGTTCCGCTCTTACCGACTCAACAAAGGCTTTCGCCGCCTCCACGCCGTCGGTATGCGCCAGCAGAGTGATGAAGCGGCTTTTTTTGATCTCTTCAACAAAGGTGACCGGCGCAGCCGGTATCAGCCAGCTATCCATCACGCCAGCTTCAGATCTCGCGTCATGTTTTCGGTACCGTTTTCGTGGATCACCACGTTATCTTCGATACGAATGCCGCCAAACGGCTTCAGCGCTTCAATTTTCTGCCAGTTGAAGTGCTTGCTGAACTGCCCTTCGCGCCACGGCGCCAGCAGCGACTCGATAAAGTAGATACCCGGCTCAATGGTCAGCACCATGCGCGGCTGCAGAATGCGGGTGCAGCGCAGGTACGGATATTTAGCCGGTGCAGCCAGATGGGTGCCGTTGTCATCCTGCATAAAGCCGGCGACGTCGTGGACCTGCAGACCCAGCGGGTGACCGATGCCGTGCGGCATAAACGGCCCGGTCAGGTCGTTTTCTACCATCGCCTCTTCGCTGATGTCGTTGACGATCTGGTGCTTACGCAGCAGTTTTGCGATGCGCTGATGGAACTGGACGTGGATATCCACGTAGTTAACGCCCGCCTTCATGGTGCCAATCAGCGCCAGCTGCTCGTCGTTCACATCTTTAATCAGCTGCGCGAAGTCGGTGTCGCCGTTCGCCGCCCAGGTACGGGTCAGATCGGCGGCATAGCCGTTGTACTCCGCCCCGGCGTCCAGCAGGAAGCTGCGGATTTCAGACGGCGCGCGGTGATCAAGCTTAGTGTAGTGCAGCACGGCGGCGTGCTCGTTGAGCGCCACGATATTGCTGTACGGCACGTCGGTGTCGCGGTGGCCGGTGGCGGTCAGGTAAGCCAGGTTGATATCGAACTCGCTCATGCCGGAAAGGAAGGCTTCCTGCGCGGCGCGATGGCCGTTGACCGCCGTTTTCTGCGCTTCGCGCATACAGGCCAGCTCATAGTCGGTCTTGTAGGAGCGGTAATAGTGCAGGTAATCAATCACCCCTTTCGGGTTGATGTTATCCGCGGCGATATCCAGCCCCAGCGCGCGTTCGCGTACCGGGCCGATATAGGCGATGTTGCCGCGTGAGGCGGGCAGCTGGCTACCGATGCCGTCGGCTTTTGGCAGGGCGATAACCTCTACGCTTTCCGTCCAGAAGGAGCCAGGCAGCGGCTCCACGTTGTGCCAGTAATCCACCGGCAGGTAAAACCAGAGTTTCGGCTTGTTCACGCCGTCCACCAGCAGCCAGCAGTTTGGCACCTGGGTAACCGGCACCCAGGCTTTAAACTGTGGATTCACCTTGAAGGGATAAGCGTGGTCATCCAGGAAGACATTCATCAGCTCGCCGGAGTGGATAAGCAGGGCATCCAGCTTAAAACGAGCCAGCACGTCGCGGGTACGTTCCTGTAATGTATCAATATGATTTTTGTAGAGCGCGGCCAGTGAATCCATCATTATTCCTTTCGTTTTATTGACCCATGTTCCCGCATCTTAGCACACCTCCCAACGGCTGCGTGATCTCCACCGACCGTGATCAAACCTACAATTATTTAATGACTGGTTTGCATTTTATTAACATAAATTCCACACTCCGCTTCATCTGGTATGACCAGATCCTACCGCTGGATTCAGGAGACCGACATGCTCTACAAAGGCGACACCCTGTACGTAGACTGGCTGGACGACGGCATCGCCGAACTGGTGTTCGATGCCCCCGGCTCAGTAAATAAGCTTGATACCGCAACGGTGGCCAGTCTGGGCCGCGCGCTGGATGTGCTGGAAAAGCAAACCGATTTAAAAGGCCTGCTGCTGCGTTCCGAAAAAGCGGCGTTTATTGTCGGCGCAGACATTACCGAATTCCTCTCGCTGTTCCAGGTACCGCAGGAGCAGCTGAGCCAGTGGCTACATTTTGCCAACAGCGTCTTTAACCGTCTGGAAGATCTGCCGGTGCCGACCCTCTCCGCCGTCAACGGCTATGCGCTGGGCGGCGGCTGCGAATGCGTGCTGGCCACCGATTATCGCCTTGCCACGCCGGATCTGCGCATCGGTCTGCCCGAAACCAAACTGGGCATCATGCCGGGCTTTGGCGGCTCGGTGCGCCTGCCGCGCCTGCTGGGTGCAGACAGCGCGCTGGAAATTATCGCCGCCGGGAAAGACGTGGGTGCGGAGCAGGCCCTGAAAATCGGCCTGGTTGACGGGGTGGTAAAACCCGAAAAACTGCGCGACGGCGCTATCGCTATTCTGCGTCAGGCTATCAAGGGCGATCTCGACTGGAAAGCCAAACGCCGGCCGAAGCTTGAGCCGTTAAAACTGAGCAAAATCGAAGCCACCATGAGCTTCACCATCGCCAAAGGCATGGTGATGCAGACCGCGGGCAAACACTATCCGGCCCCCATCACCGCGGTGAAAACTATCGAAGCCGCCGCCCGCCTGGGCCGTGAAGAGGCCCTGAAGCTGGAAAATCAGAGCTTTGTGCCGCTGGCGCACACCAACGAAGCGCGCGCGCTGGTCGGGATTTTCCTCAATGACCAGTATGTAAAAGGCAAAGCCAGACAGCTGACCAAAAACGTTGAAACGCCAAAACAGGCGGCGGTACTGGGCGCCGGGATCATGGGCGGCGGTATCGCTTACCAGTCGGCCTGGAAAGGCGTGCCGGTGGTGATGAAAGATATTAACGATAAATCCCTGACCTTAGGCATGACCGAAGCCGCCAAGCTGCTGAATAAACAGCTTGAGCGCGGCAAGATCGACGGCCTGAAGCTCTCCGGCGTCATCTCCACCATTCATCCAACCCTGGAATACAGCGGCTTCGACCGCGTGGACGTGGTGGTTGAAGCTGTGGTCGAAAACCCGAAAGTGAAAAAAGCGGTGCTGGCCGAAACCGAAGAGAAGGTGCGCCCGGATACCGTGCTGGCCTCAAACACCTCCACTATTCCAATCAGCGAGCTGGCCGAAGTGCTGAAGCGTCCGGAAAACTTCTGCGGCATGCACTTCTTTAACCCGGTGCACCGCATGCCGCTGGTAGAAGTGATCCGCGGCGAGAAAACCTCTGATGAGACCATCGCCAAAGTGGTGGCCTGGGCCAGCAAGATGGGCAAAACCCCGATTGTGGTCAACGACTGCCCCGGCTTCTTTGTCAACCGCGTGCTGTTCCCCTACTTCGCCGGCTTCAGCCAGCTGCTGCGCGACGGCGCGGATTTCCGCAAGGTCGATAAGGTGATGGAGAAGCAGTTCGGCTGGCCGATGGGCCCGGCGTATCTTCTGGACGTGGTCGGCATCGACACCGCGCATCACGCCCAGGCGGTGATGGCGGCGGGCTTCCCGCAGCGTATGCAAAAAGATTACCGCGACGCCATCGACGCTCTGTTCGACGCTAACCGCTTTGGTCAGAAAAATGGTCTGGGCTTCTGGCGCTATAAAGAAGACAGCAAAGGCAAGCCGAAGAAAGAAGAAGATGCGGCGGTGGATGGCCTGCTGGCCGACGTGAGCGAGGCGAAACGCGACTTCAGCGATGAAGAGATTATCGCCCGCATGATGATCCCGATGGTCAACGAGGTGGTGCGTTGCCTCGAAGAGGGGATCATCGCCAGCCCGGCAGAGGCGGACATGGCGCTGGTCTACGGCCTTGGCTTCCCGCCGTTCCACGGCGGCGCGTTCCGCTGGCTGGACACCCTCGGCAGCGCGAAATATCTCGATATGGCGCAGCAGTATCAGCACCTCGGCCCGCTGTATGAGGTGCCGGAAGGGCTGCGCAACAAAGCGCGCCATAACGAACCCTACTATCCAGCAGTTGAGCCAGCCCGTCCGGTTGGCGAACTGAAAACGGCTTAAGGAGTCACAATGGAAAAGGTTGTCATTGTTGATGCGATTCGCACCCCGATGGGCCGTTCAAAGGGCGGCGCATTTCGCAACGTGCGCGCGGAAGATCTCTCCGCGCACCTGATGCGTAGCCTGCTGGCGCGCAACCCGGCGCTGGACGCGGCCGCGCTGGACGATATCTACTGGGGCTGCGTGCAGCAGACGCTGGAGCAGGGCTTTAACATCGCCCGCAACGCCGCGCTGCTGGCAGAGATCCCCCACTCGGTCCCGGCGGTCACCGTTAACCGCCTGTGCGGATCTTCCATGCAGGCGCTGCACGACGCGGCGCGGATGATCATGACCGGCGACGCTCAGGCGTGCATGGTTGGCGGCGTGGAGCATATGGGCCACGTGCCGATGAGCCACGGCGTTGATTTCCATCCGGGCCTGAGCCGCAACGTGGCGAAAGCAGCGGGCATGATGGGCCTGACGGCGGAGATGCTGGCGCGTTTACACGGCATCAGCCGTGAAATGCAGGATCGGTTTGCCGCCCGCTCCCACGCCCGCGCCTGGGCAGCGACCCAGTCCGGGGCGTTTAAGAACGAGATAATACCTACCGGCGGACACGACGCCGACGGCGTGCTGAAACAGTACTTCCACGATGAGGTGATCCGCCCGGAGACTACGGTTGAGGCGCTGTCAACGCTGCGCCCGGCCTTCGACCCGGTGACGGGGACGGTCACCGCCGGCACCTCTTCCGCCCTGTCCGATGGCGCGGCGGCCATGCTGGTGATGAGCGAAAGCCGCGCCCGGGAGCTGGGCCTGACGCCGCGCGCCCGCATCCGCTCGATGGCGGTGGTGGGCTGCGATCCGTCCATTATGGGCTACGGCCCGGTGCCGGCCTCGAAGCTGGCGCTGAAAAAGGCTGGACTGTCCGCCGGCGATATCGATCTGTTCGAAATGAACGAGGCCTTTGCCGCGCAGATCCTGCCGTGCATTAAAGATCTGGGGCTGATGGAGCAGATCGACGAGAAGATCAACCTCAACGGCGGCGCCATCGCGCTCGGTCACCCGCTGGGCTGCTCCGGGGCGCGTATCAGCACTACCCTGCTGAACCTGATGGAGCGCAAAGACGCGCAGTTTGGCCTGGCGACCATGTGCATCGGCCTGGGCCAGGGCATCGCCACGGTATTTGAGAGAGTGTAAAAAGCATTATTCCGATCCCTTCGCGCAGCCCGTAAACCGGCCGCGCGAAGGATGACGAAAAGGGGTTTAGTTGCCGTTTTCCCGCCTGTCAGGGGCGGGTTTTTTATTGGCAAAAACCACAGCGAAAGTGCTACATTTCTGCACAGCGCGCTCAATGACGAGCGCTTCTCAACCAAGGATGATGAAGATGAAACCCTGCCTGCCCGTAATTTGCCTTTCCCTGCTGTTTTGCGCCTCCCACGCCGTTGCCCGCCAGGCTGTTGCTGACGATCGTCAGGCGAGCGAGCGCTGTCTTCACGAAGTGAAAACCCGCTATCAGCACAATCCGGAGGTTACGGCCTTACTGAAGGGAGCGCAGGTGAAGGACTTCACCCTTGAGCGCTATGACGAGAAGGTCGGCAGCCAGCCCGTGGCCAGCGAAATCGTCGCCACCCTCGCCCGCGGCGACCGTGCGGTAGGGCAGATCCTTTGCCTTACGCACGATGAGACGATTTTATATACGCACTTCTTTAGCGCCAACGCGCAGCAGGGCGTCAGATAAAGGCGAAGGCATCGCCAAAGAGCCGGTCTTCGCGCGCTCCGCGTTCATTGCAGAACAGATCGCGCGCGATTTTCGCCATCTCAAAACGTCCGGCAATGTAAATGTCGTGTTCCGCCAGGGTATCGTGATCCTGTAGCACCGCGGTCAGCACGGTACCGCTGCGGCCACGCCAGCCCTCTTCCGGCTGCTCAACCACCGCCTCGATGCGCAGATTCGGGTGGTTAACGCTCAGGGCTTCCAGTTCAGAGAGGTCGTACAGATGTTTCTCTTCGCGGCCGCCCCAGTAGATGGTGATATCACGGTCAGGATTACGCGCCAGCGCGGTCAGCAGAATAGAGCGCACATAGGAGAAGCCGGTGCCGCCGGCAATCAGGATCAGCGGACGCTCTTCGTCATCGCGCAGCCAGGCTTCGCCGTGCGGGATATCAATTTCGATCTGGCGCTCTTTCAGAATGCGGTCCATTACCGCCATGGCATACAGGTTCAGCTCAGACGCGCCAATGTGCAGCTCGATAAATTCCTGCTCGGCGGGCGTAGAGGCCATCGAGAAAGGACGCTTATCACGCTCATCCATCACCACCATCAGATACTGGCCGGCGCGGAAAGAGAAGGCCGCTTCAGGCACTAAACGGACGCGATATACGGTGTCGGTGATAGCGTCTACCGAGGTCACTTTACAGCTTAAGGTTGTCATTCGCTCTCTCTGTCTGTCGGTAAGTCTACAGGGCTTAACGGTCGGAATCCGGCCTACCGTTATTCATTATGGCCAGTTCATCCCAGATCGCGTCAATTCGCGCCGTCACCTCAGGATCCTTTTTGATCGGTCGACCCCATTCACGCTGGGTTTCGCCGGGCCATTTATTGGTGGCATCCAGTCCCATTTTTGAGCCAAGACCGGAGACCGGCGAGGCAAAGTCCAGATAATCAATCGGCGTGTTTTCAACTAACACGGTATCGCGCGCCGGATCCATACGGGTAGTGATGGCCCAGATAACGTCGTTCCAGTCGCGGGCGTTGACGTCATCATCGCAGACGATAACAAATTTGGTATACATAAACTGGCGCAGGAAGGACCAGACGCCCATCATCACGCGTTTGGCGTGACCCGCGTACTGCTTCTTGATGGTGACCACGGCCAGGCGGTAAGAGCAGCCTTCCGGCGGCAGATAGAAATCAACAATTTCCGGGAACTGCTTTTGCAGGATCGGCACAAAGACTTCGTTCAGCGCCACGCCCAGCACCGCCGGTTCATCCGGCGGGCGGCCGGTATAGGTGGAGTGGTAAATGGCGTCTTCACGCTGCGTAATGTGGGTAACGGTAAAGACCGGGAAATCATCGATTTCGTTGTAATAACCGGTGTGGTCGCCGTAGGGGCCTTCCGGCGCCATCTCGCCCGGCTCGATGTAGCCTTCCAGCACTATCTCAGCGCTGGCGGGCACCTCCAGATCGTTGGAGACACACTTCACCACTTCGGTTTTGGTGCCGCGCAGCAGCCCGGCGAAGGCATATTCCGACAAGGTATCCGGCACCGGCGTCACGGCGCCGAGAATGGTGGCCGGATCGGCCCCCAGCGCCACGGAGACCGGGAAACGCTCGCCCGGATGGGCCGCGCACCACTCCTGAAAATCAAGCGCGCCGCCGCGATGCGACAGCCAGCGCATAATAAGTTTATTTTTACCGATTAACTGCTGGCGATAGATGCCAAGATTCTGGCGCTCCTTGTGCGGGCCGCGGCTTACCGTCAGCCCCCAGGTGATGAGCGGGGCGGCATCTTCCGGCCAGCACTGCATAATGGGGATACGGGTCAGATCCACCGCGTCGCCTTCGATAATCTTCTGCTGGCAGGGGGCGCCGCGCAGCCGTTTGGTCGGCATGTTCAGCACCTGCTTAAACTGCGGCAGCTTATCGAAGAGATCGCGAAAACCTTTCGGCGGCTCCGGCTCTTTTAAGAAGGCCAGCAGCTTACCCACTTCACGCAACGCGCTGACATCTTCCTGCCCCATCCCCATCGCCACGCGCTTCGGCGTGCCAAAAAGGTTACAGAGCACCGGCATGTCGTACCCTTTAGGATTTTCAAACAGCAGCGCCGGACCACCGGCACGCAGGGTGCGGTCGGCGATTTCTGTCATTTCCAGATAAGGATCAACAGGAAGCGTAATACGTTTGAGTTCGCCCTGCTTTTCCAGCAGCGTCAGGAAGTCGCGTAGATCGTTGTATTTCATGCAGTTAATCTTGGCCTCTCGGTAAGCGCTTCATTATACGGCGTAAGCCCGCGCGATGCTGTATTTTTGTTAAATTAGCGTGAACTTTCGCCTTGTGCTTTCTGCCCGGCCATTATAATCACCTTAGCGATCCCGCCAGGGTTTTGGTATGCTTGCGCCCGGAATTAAGGGAAAGAGTGATTATGCAGGCCTGGTATTTACTGTATTGCAAGCGCGGTCAGCTTCAGCGCGCGCAGGAACATCTTGAACGTCAGTCGGTCAACTGCCTGACGCCGACGATCACGCTTGAAAAGATGCAGCGCGGCAAACGCACGATGGTGAACGAGCCGCTCTTCCCGAACTACCTGTTCGTGGAATTTGACCCGGAAGTGATCCATACCACCACCATTAGCGCGACGCGCGGCGTAAGCCACTTTGTGCGTTTTGGCGCGCATCCGGCGGTGGTCCCCTCTTCGGTCATTCACCAGCTCTCAATCTACAAGCCGGAGAATATCACCGACCCCGATACCCCCTATACCGGCGATAACGTGGTGATCACCGAAGGGGCATTTGAGGGGCTGGTCGCCATCTTCTCCGAGCCCGACGGCGAAGCGCGCTCCATGCTGCTGCTCAACCTGCTGAACAAGCAGGTCCGGCAGAGCGTTAAAAACACCGCGTTTCGCAAAGTTTAAAAGCTCACTCCAAACAGCCGGCGCACGTTGTCATCCGTCCGCGCCGCCAGCCATGCGGCCTCTTCGCCGCGCCAGTGGGCCACGCGCTCCAGAATATGCCCCAGATAAGCCGGCTCATTGCGCCGCGAGGCCGGTTTTGGCGTCATGTCGCGCGGCAGCAGATAGGGCGCATCCGTTTCGATAAGCAGCCTGTCCGCCGGGATAACCGGCAGCAGCTCCCTCAGCTCAAGCCCGCGCCGCTCGTCGCAGACCCAGCCGGTGATCCCGAGATATAACCCTTTATCAAGACACTCGATCGCCTGCTGGCGGGAGCCGGTAAAGCAGTGCAGCACGGCACCGGGCAGCTTATCCAGCCAGGGATCGAGCAGCTCCAGGAAACGGGAATGGGCATCCCGGCAGTGCATAAACACCGGCATGTTCAGCTCTGACGCCAGCGCCAGCTGGGCGGTGAAAGCATGCTCCTGCTCGGCGGGGGTGGAGAAGTTACGATTAAAATCGAGACCGCATTCACCAATAGCCACCACCTGCCCGGTGCCGGCCAGCGCGCGCAGCGCGTCGGCGCTCTTCGGCGTCCAGCTGCTGCTATCGTGCGGATGCACCCCGGCGGTTGACCAGCAGTGGGGATAGCGAGCGGCCAGCCGCTGCGCCTGCTCGCTTTCATGCAGATTAGTGCCGGTCAGCAGCAGGCCGTTGACCCCGGCGGCAAACGCCCGCGCCACCACCTCATCGTAATCTTTGGCAAACTGTGAACTGGTCAGGTTCAGGCCGATATCAAACATGGTTACTCCCATATGACAACCGCCCTGACGGGCGGCTGGTTTTACTCTTCTGTGGTTTGTTCGGGATCGTCTTCGTCCCTGTGATGGCGACCTTTGCCAACGTAGAAGCGCGAGAAGAACACCCCCACCTCGAACAGGCAGTACATCGGGATCGCCAGCAGGGTTTGCGAGAAGACGTCCGGCGGCGTCAGCAGCATCCCCACCACAAAGGCACCCACCAGAATGTAGGGGCGCTTTTTACGCAGATCGTCCGGCGTCGTGATGCCCACCCAGCAGAGCAGCACTATGGCTACCGGCACCTCGAAGGCCACGCCAAAGGCCATAAACAGGGCCATGACAAAGCTGAGGTAGCTGGCAATATCGGTCGAGACCTGCACCCCTTCCGGGGCGGTATGGGTTAAGAACCCAAACGCCAGCGGGAAGACCACAAAGTAGGCGAACGCCATACCGATATAGAACAGCAGCGAGCTGGAGACCAGCAGCGGGATCACCAGCCGGCGTTCATGTTTGTAGAGGGCTGGCGCCACAAAGGCCCAGACCTGGTACAAAATCACCGGCGCAGAGGCGATCAGCGACACCCAGAAGGTCAGCTTAATGGGGGTAAAGAACGGCGAGGCCACGTCGGTGGCAATCATGGTCGCGCCCAGCGGCATCTGTTTAATCAGGGGCGAAGAGACCACCTGATAGATGTCGTTAGCGAAATAGACCAGCCCTAAGAAAATGATGCAAACCGCGATGATGCAGTTCAGCAGGCGTTTACGCAGCTCGATAAGGTGCGTAATCAGCGGTTGAGTTTCATCTACTGCCATGTTTACGCTTTATCACTCGACGAGGTGGAAGGTTCGGGTTCGGCAGCAGCGGCCTTAGCGGCGGGGGCTGCCGTCTGCGCCGGTTTTTTGCTGGCGTCGTCGGCCGGGGACTGCTCAGGCGAACTGGCCTGATGCTCGGCGCTGGCAGGGGTTACGCCTTCGTGCTGCGCTTCGTTGTCTTTCACCAGCGGGTTACGGATGGTGTTAGCTTCGTCGCTCGCCCTTTCCGGATCGTTAACGCTGTAGGTACGTTTCATGGATTCAGCGGCTTCACGCAGCTCGTCCATCGAGGCTTTCAGTTCCGGCGTCAGGTTTTCCATGCTCGCCTTCTCAACCTTTTTCAGGCTGTCCTGAAACTCCTGCAGCTTGAGCTCCTGCGTCAGTTCGTTCTGCACCGTGGTCGCCAGCGAGCGCAGCGCGCGCACCCAACCGGCTACCGTTTTCACAGCCACCGGCAGACGCTGTGGCCCCAGCACGATGAGGCCAATTACGAAGACCAGCAGCAGTTCACTAAAACCAATATCGAACACGACTTACACCTGCTCATTATCGTGGCGTTTTGCTTCTTCCTTTTTGGCATCGACCTGTTTTTCAGCGAGGGTTTTAGCAGGGAACTCAGCGTCCTGGCTGGCTTTATCCTGTTTAGTTTCATCATCACCCATCGCTTTCTTAAAGCCTTTAATGGACGCGCCCAGATCGGAACCGATAGAACCGAGTTTTTTGGTGCCAAACAGCAGCACGACGATGACGGCAATAATCAACAATTGCCAGATACTGATACCACCCATACATCTTCCTCAGTTAGAAATCATTAGGTATTAAGCGCGCAGTATACGTGATGCGGCCGCGCAAATCAGCGCGTTTTACGCCAGCCAGCTAGCCAGACCACCAGCCCTGCGGCCATCAGCCAGGCGGGCGCCATTTCCCAGTCCGGGCGGTTAATCAGCAACAGCGTACCGCTTAACAGCAGGGTCGCGCCAATACCGAACAGGTAACGGGACTGGCCCTGACGAACGTGATTGGTTTCCAGCTCGCGAGCGATTTTATCGACGCTGTGCTGCAAGTTCTTGCTCTGACGCAAACTGTCGTAAATCAGCTCCGGGATCTCCGGCATCTTTTCGATCCAGAACGGCGCTTTCTCTTTCAGCGAGCGGGTGAGCGCGGGTAAGCCGACCTGGTCTTTAATCCAGGACTCCAGGAAGGGCTTAGCCGTTTTCCACAAGTCTAACTGAGGATAGAGCTGGCGGCCTACACCCTCAACGTAAAGTAATGTTTTTTGCAGTAAAACAAGCTGTGGCTGCACTTCCATATTAAAGCGGCGGGCGGTATTGAACAGGTTCAGCAGCACGTGGCCGAACGAGATCTCCGCCAGGGGTTTCTCGAAGATAGGTTCGCAAACGGTACGGATGGCGAACTCAAACTCCTCAACGTTGGTATCCGGCGGCACCCAGCCAGAGTCAACGTGCAGCTCGGCCACCTTACGGTAATCGCGGTTAAAGAAGGCGATAAAGTTCTCGGCCAGGTAGCGCTTATCCTCTTTATTCAGCGAGCCAACGATCCCGCAGTCGATGCCGATATATTGCGGATCCTCAGGATGCTCATAGCTGACGAAAATATTGCCCGGGTGCATATCGGCGTGGAAGAAGCTGTCGCGGAAGACCTGGGTAAAGAAGACCTGCACGCCGCGCTCGGCCAGCAGCTTCATGTTGGTACCCTGCTTTTCGAGGGCGGCGACATCGGAGACCGGAACGCCGTAGATGCGCTCCATCACCATCATCTCCTGGCTGCAGTAGTCTGAATAGACTTCCGGCACGTAGAGCATAGGGCTGTTTTCGAAGTTGCGGCGCAGCTGGATGGCGTTGGCGGATTCGCGCAGCAGGTTCAGCTCATCGATAAGGGTTTTTTCATACTCGCGCACCACTTCCAGCGGGCGCAGGCGGCGACCATCCGGCAGCAGACGCGGCACCCAGCGTGCCAGGCGATAGATAAGCCGCATGTCCGCACGGATAATCGGCAGGATATCCGGGCGGATAACCTTAATTACCACCTCTTTACCGTTCTCTTTCAGCCGCGCGGTGTGTACCTGGGCGATAGAGGCGGAGGCCAGCGGCTGGATGTCGAAATCATCAAACCAGGTTTCAATCGGGATATCGCCCATCGCTTTCTCGATCTGCCGCTTCGCCAGCACGCCATCAAAGGGGGCGACTTTGTCCTGCAGCAGCGCCAGCTGGTCGGCTATCTGCGGCGGGAAAAGATCGCGACGGGTAGAGAGCATCTGGCCTAATTTAATCCAGACCGGCCCCAGCTCCTGCAGCGCCAGGCGCAAACGTTCGCCAATCTGGCGATCTTTGTGGCGGTTGGGCATCCAGAACAGGGTGCGGCGCCAGAGGCGCAGCGGCAGCGTAAGACGAATGCGGGGGATCAGTTCATCAAGCCCGTAGCTTAAAAAAGTGCGGATGATAAAGTAGAGGCGCCGAATTTCACCAGGCGTCATTTGCCCTCCAGTTTTTCCAGGCGTTTAGCCAGCGCCTCAACGGCGCGTTCAACTGCGGCTGTCTCTTCGGCAAACCATGCCGTTTCCAGCGGACCGGGGGCCATGCGCCACTCTTCGGTAAGCACATCAGCCACATAGCGCTGCTGGCGTTTAAACCCTTTTTGCAGCAGCGATGCGCCACCGCGCAGCACTTTACTGATGCCCTCGGCGGCGATATCGCCGGTATAGGGGGCCAGAATTTCTGCCGGATCGAACTCCGCCAGATCGGTTAACGCCACGAAGTTCTGCACCACCTGCAGATCGCCCTGCACTTCCAGCTCGCCGCTGCGGATCAGGGCGGTAAGCTGCTGGCGGTCACGCAGTTTTGGCAGCACGCTCATACGGGTAATGACAGAGCAGTCGGCTTCGCCTTCCCACTCCCCCAGCACGTCAAGCTGGCGCTCGCTGAAAACCAGCACCAGCGGCGTGGAGAACTCTTTTAACACCACGCGCAGCACTTTACCGTTCAGACGCTGGCGCGCCGCCTTCAGCGCCGGTGAGCGATACAGAAAGGTATTGAGTACGTTTTCTACGCCGGCAGAGATTAAGGGTTTAACAGGCATCCGCCACCTCCACTCAGAACTTATAGCCGCGATGGAGAGCAACCACGCCCGCCGTCATGTTGAAGTAGTCAACATTGTCGAAGCCCGCGTCCTGCATCATCGCCTTCAGGGTGTCCTGATTGGGGTGCATACGGATGGATTCCGCCAGATAGCGATAGCTATCCGCATCGTTGGCAACCACTTCGCCAATGCGCGGCAGAATGTGGAAAGAGTAGGCGTCGTACGCTTTGCTCAGGGGTTCGATAACGGGTTTAGAGAACTCAAGCACCAGCAGACGACCGCCCGGCTTCAGCACGCGGTACATGGAGCGCAGCGCTTTCTCTTTATCGGTGACGTTACGCAGACCGAAGGAGATGGTGATGCAGTCGAAGGTGTTATCCGGGAAAGGCAGCGCCTCGGCGTTTGCCTGCACATATTCCACGTTGCCTACCACGCCGATATTGCGCAGTTTTTCGCGGCCCATCTTCAGCATCGAGTCGTTGATATCCGCCAGCACCACGCGGCCGGTTTCACCCACCAGGCGCGAGAATTTCGCCGTCAGATCGCCGGTCCCGCCCGCCAGGTCAAGCACCGTTTGCCCGCGACGTACGCCGCTGCAATCAATAGTGAAGCGTTTCCACAAGCGATGAATGCCGAATGACATCAGGTCATTCATCACATCGTACTTCGCCGCCACGGAGTGAAAAACGTGGGCAACCATGTCAGCCTTTTGCGCTTTGGCGACGGTCTGAAAGCCAAAGTGCGTCGTGTCTTGTGAATCTTCAACCATCCTGGAGCCTTCTTAATCAGTTTAATCAGTCAAATGTTTGAGAAGTGTAACAGATTGGGCGCATTTGCCCTACGATTCAACCCCCCTGAGAATAGCGTACCGGGGGGGATTCTGTTGCCACGTTGTTAGCTAAACCATTGTCTTCGCTGTCTGATTTTTGCGCGCCGCTCGCTTCGCGCAGGCGGTACTCTTCATCCTGCGACGTGGCGAGCTCCGCCAATTCCGGATTAATCTCGCGCTTCACCTCCACGCCCATGGTGCGGAACGACTCGGCCTGCGCCAGCAGGTTGCCGCGCCCGGAGGTCAGTTTCTTCATGGCCTGGCGATAGTTATCCTGAGCCCTGTCCAGGCTCTGGCCGATGGCGGACATATCGTCCACAAACAGGCGCATTTTGTCGTAGAGCTTACTGGCGCGATCGGCGATCTGCTGGGCGTTGCGGCTCTGATGCTCGTAACGCCACAGGTTGGCGATGGTGCGCAGCGCCACCAGCAGCGTAGTGGGGCTGACCAGCATAATGTTGTTTTTCAGCGCCTCGGTGATCAGCTCGGGCTGCCGGTCGAGCGCCAGTAAAAACGCCGGTTCTACCGGTATAAACATTAGCACGTAGTCGAGCGAGCGCAGGCCGGGCAGCTGTTGATAATCTTTACGCCCCAGCAGGCGGATATGGCTGCGTACCGAGGCGATGTGCTCCTGCAGGGCCGATTCGCGGGTGTACTCATCCTCGGCGTTGAAATAGCGCTCGTAGGCCACCAGCGTCATTTTGGCGTCGATGACCACGTCTTTGCCCTGGGGCAGGCGCACGATAACGTCCGGCTGCATGCGCGAGCGGTTCTCGGTTTCGATACTGACCTGGGTTTCGTACTCATAGCCCTCACGCAGGCCCGAGGCCTCCAGCACGCGGGTTAACACCACTTCGCCCCAGTTGCCCTGGGTTTTGTTATCGCCTTTCAGCGCCCGGGTGAGGTTGATCGCCTCCTGCGCCATCTGCGCATTCAGCTGCTGCAGGTTGCGAATTTCGTGCGCCAGGGTGTGGCGCTCGCGCGCCTCCTGGCCAAAGCTGTCCTGCACCTGGCGGCGAAAGCCGTCCAGCTGCTCGCGCAGCGGGGTAAGCAGGCCGTGCAGGCTCTGGCGGTTTTGTTCCTCGACCCGACGGTTGCTCTGTTCAAAGATGCGGTTGGCGAGGTTTTCAAACTGCTCGCTCAGGCGCTGCTCGCTGTTCATCATCTGGCGGATTTTGTCTTCCGCATGCAGCTGGGTGGATTCGAGGCGGGTGGTCACTTCGCGGAGATCGGCCTCCAGCGAGGTATTGATATCGCGCAGGTTGCGCAGCTCGTTATTCAGCAGCTCGCACTCATCACGCCAGTGGCCGCTCTGGGCCACCTGCTGCCTGGCGGCGCTAAGTTCAGCCACGATCTCTTCACGTTCTGCCAGCTGTTCGGCTTTTTGCTGCGCATGCTGATAGCTGGCAAAAAGCCAGCCTACCCCCACGCCCACCAGTGCCACAACGGCATAAAAAATGACTGAGATATCCACAACGCCCCCTGCATCAAGGTCCTGACGGCACAAAATAAGATTGTGCTGTATAAACGTCCACCCTGGAAAGGGTTTTCTGCGAGGGGTTACGCAAAAGAAAAAGGCCGAACGGGTCGGCCTTTACAGAAAAAATGCGGGATTAGATAAGACGACGCGCCGCTTCCACCACGATTTTCACCGCGTGGCTTTCGGTCTGCTTCATGGTTTCGGCGTTCGGGATCTCCTGCTGGGTGCGGTTTACGATCACGCCCGCCACCATGCCGGCACGCAGGCCCTGGCTTGCGCACATGGTCAGCAGGGTTGCCGATTCCATTTCGTAGTTCATCACGCCCATTGCCTGCCACTCTTCCATCGAGCCCTTAAAGCGGCTTACCACGCGCCCGGAGAAGGTGTCGTAACGCTCCTGGCCCGGATAGAAGGTGTCGGATGAGGCGGTCACGCCAACGTGGGTGGTGGCGCCTACCGATTTCGCCGCTTCAACCAGCGCGGTGGTGCACTCGAAGTCGGCCACTGCCGGGAACTCCATCGGCGCAAAGTGCAGGCTCGCCCCGTCCAGACGAACGGAGGCGGTGGTCACCAGCACGTCGCCAACGTTGATGTGCGGCTGGATGGCGCCGGTGGTGCCGATGCGCAGGAAAGTGCGGATACCCAGCTGCGCCAGCTCTTCAACGGCGATAGAGGTAGACGGGCCGCCGATACCGGTGGAGCAGACGATAACGGCTTTGCCGTCCAGCTCGGCGCGCCAGGTAGTGAATTCGCGATGGGATGCCAGCTTAACCGGCTTATCCATCAGCGCGGCGATCTTTTCCACACGCTCCGGATCGCCCGGGACGATAGCGAGCGTAGCCCCTTGTAAATCGTTTTTGGTGAGGCCGAGATGAAAAACATCAGACTTGGACATAGGTGACTCCTCTGTGGGTCGGTTTGTCAGCAGAAGTAAAACGGTACTCTACAGAAGCAACGGCCGCAATTTCGTGACAGACCTCACCATGAATGAAAATGTTTGCATTAAATTTCCATTAAAAAGCGATATACATCACATTAACAATCTTAGACAGGCGGCTTCAGCACAAAAGATAGCCGCTTTCGGGCACTGTGGATTCATTACCTGCAGTCTATATTTATAAGCACCTATTGGTACGGAGAATGCCATGACTGAAAAAACCGGTTTTGCCCCCGCCGCCGGCCCGCAGGCCGCCACGGTTGTTACCACCCCGGAACAGGCGATTATCGCCGGTGAAACCTCGATCCCGAGCCAGGGCGACAATATGCCCGCTTATCATGCCCGCCCGAAGGATGCGCAAGGTCCCCTGCCGATTGTGATTGTGGTGCAGGAGATCTTTGGCGTGCATGAACATATTCGCGATATCTGCCGCCGCCTGGCGCTGGAGGGCTATCTGGCCGTGGCGCCGGAGCTCTACTTCCGCCAGGGCGACCCGAATGATTACAGCGATATCCCCACCCTGTTCAGCAATCTGGTAAGCAAAGTGCCGGATGCCCAGGTGATGGCCGATCTCGACCACGTCGCCAGCTGGGCCGCGCGCAACGGCGGCGATTCGCATCGTCTGCTGATGACCGGCTTCTGCTGGGGTGGGCGCATCAGCTGGCTGTATGCCGCGCATAATCCGCAGCTGAAGGCCGCCGTAGCCTGGTACGGCAAGCTGGTAGGCGAGAAAACCCTTAATTCGCCGAAGCATCCGGTGGATATCGCCACCGATCTCAATGCCCCGGTGCTGGGGCTGTATGGTGCCCAGGATACCGGCATTCCGCTGGATACCGTCGAGACCATGCGCCACGCCCTGCGGGCCGCCAACGCGAAGGCCGAGATCGTGATTTATCCCGACGCGGGCCACGCCTTCAACGCCGATTACCGTCCGAGCTATCACGAAGAGTCGGCTAAAGACGGCTGGCAGCGGATGCTGGCGTGGTTTAGCCAGTACGGCGCGAAAAAAGCGTAAAGCAGCAGGCCCGGGAGGCGACTCCGCCTGCCCGGGCCTCCCGTCCATTACCCCTGGCGCAGGTTCTGCGCGGCTTTCACCATGTTTGCCAGCGCCGCGCGCGTCTCCGGCCAGCCGCGGGTTTTCAGGCCGCAGTCCGGGTTCACCCACAGCCGTTCCGGCGGAATACGCTGCGCCGCTTTTTGCAGCAGGGCCTCAATCCACGCCACGTCCGGCACGTTCGGGGAGTGAATATCGTACACGCCGGGCCCGATTTCATTCGGATAGTCGAAAGCTTCGAACGACTCCAGCAGCTCCATATCGGAACGCGAGGTCTCGATGGTGATCACGTCCGCATCCAGCGCCGCGATGGCTTCCATAATGTCGTTAAATTCGCAGTAGCACATATGGGTGTGGATCTGGGTGTCGTCCTTTGCGACGGCGGCGTTAAGGCGAAACGCCTCCACGCCCCACGCCAGGTAAGCCTCCCAGTCGCTGCGGCGCAGGGGCAGGCCTTCGCGCAGGGCCGGCTCGTCAATCTGGATGATGCCGATGCCTGCGGCTTCCAGATCGGCCACTTCATCACGCAACGCCAGCGCGATCTGCTTCGCGATGGTTTCGCGGGAGACGTCCTCACGCGGGAAGGACCAGCAGAGAATGGTCACCGGGCCGGTCAGCATCCCCTTCACCGGTTTGTCGGTCAGGGACTGGGCGTACTTCGCCCACTCCACGGTGATCGCCGCCGGGCGGCTGACGTCACCGATTACTACCGGCGGCTTCACGCAGCGGGAGCCGTAGCTCTGCACCCAGCCGTTCTGGGTAAAGACAAAGCCGTCCAGGTGTTCACCAAAATACTCCACCATGTCGTTACGCTCGGCTTCGCCGTGTACCAGCACGTCCAGCCCCAGACGCTCCTGCTCAACGATTGCCTGTCTGATATGTTCCGCGATGCCGGTGCGGTAGTGGTTCGCATCCAGGTTGCCTTTTTTGAAGTCCAGGCGCAGGCCGCGGATCTCAGGGGTCTGCGGGAAGGAGCCGATAGTGGTGGTTGGCCAGGCCGGCAGGTTAAAGCGGGCGCGCTGGGCTGCGGCACGCGCCTCATAGGGGCTCTGACGCTGGCTGTCCCGGGCGGTAATGGCCGTCAGACGTTTTTCCACCGCCGGGTTGTGCACGCGGGCCGAGTGGCGACGGGCCTGGATCGGCGCGCTCCATGCGCTAATCGCCGCCTTGTCGCCGCCGTTCAGCGCGTCGCGCAGCAGCGCCAGTTCCTCACATTTTTGCAGCGCGAAGGCAAACCAGCTTTTTACCTCCGCATCCAGACGGGTTTCGACGCTCAGATCGATGGGGCTATGCAGCAGGGAGCAGGAGGAGGCCACCCACAGCGCCCGTTTCCCGACGATATCCTTAATTTGCCCATATTTTTCCGTCAGATCGGCGCGCCAGACGTTGCGGCCGTTGACCAGCCCCGCGGAAAGCAGCCAGTCTGCCGGCAGACGGTTATGCAGTTCGGCAACCTCATCTTTGCCATACACCAGATCCACATGCAGCCCCTGCACCGGCAGCGCGGTTATGGTGTCGAGATTTGGCGTCACCCCTTCAAAGTAGGTGGTCAGCAGCAGCTTTACCCGGCCCGCGAGCGCGTCGTAGGCCGGTTTAAAGGCGTCCAGCCAGGCCTGCGGCAGCTCAAGCACCAGCGCCGGCTCGTCAATCTGTACCCACTCGACGCCGCGCTTCGCCAGCTCGCTCAGCACCTGCTGATACACCGGCAGGATGTCGTTTAGCAGGCTCAGGCGGTCAAACTGTTCGCCCTTCACTTTGCCCAGCCACAGGTAGGTGACCGGCCCCAGCAGCACCGGCTTAACCCGGTGGCCCAGCGCCAGCGCCTCGTCAACCTCATCCAGCAGCTGGGTCCAGGTCAGTTTGAACCGCTGCCCCTGGACGAACTCCGGCACCAGGTAGTGATAGTTGGTGTTGAACCACTTGGTCATTTCCGCCGCCGCCGCCGGCTCGCCGGTTGGCGCACGACCGCGGGCGATGCGGAACAGGGTATCGATATCCACCGAGCCATCGCTGTTCTGATGACGAGCCGGCACGTTGCCAAGCAGCAGGCTGGTGGTCAGAACATGGTCGTACCAGGCGAAATCGCCCACCGGCAGCAGATCGATGCCCGCCTGCTTTTGCTGCTCCCAGTGGCGGGCGCGCAGCTCGCGCCCTACCGCCAGCAGCTCCTCACGGGTGGCGTTGCCCGCCCAGTAGCTCTCTTGTGCTTTTTTCAGCTCGCGGCGAAGGCCGACGCGCGGGAAACCGAGGGTGTGGCTGAGGATGGTCATGATATGCCCCTTATGGAATTTTCAGGATTTAGACGTCCAGATGTTTACACTTCCATAATGTAAAGGTACTGTATATTCCTCAAGCGCAATATGTTCATGGCGAAGTGAAGGACTTTCATGATCGAGATAAAACACCTGAAAACGCTACAAGCGTTGCGGAACTGCGGTTCTCTTGCGGCGGCGGCGGCCACGCTGCATCAGACCCAGTCCGCCCTTTCTCACCAGTTCAGCGATCTGGAACAGCGCCTTGGCTTCCGTCTGTTTGTGCGTAAAAGCCAGCCGCTGCGCTTTACGCCGCAGGGGGAGATCCTGCTGCAGCTGGCCAACCAGGTGTTGCCGCAGATCGCCAGCGCCCTGCAGTCCTGTAACGAGCCGCAGCAGACTAAATTGCGTATCGCCATTGAGTGCCACAGCTGTATTCAGTGGCTGACCCCCGCGCTTGAGAGCTTCCGCCAGAAGTGGCCGCAGGTGGAGATGGACTTTAAATCCGGCGTCACCTTCGACCCGCAGCCCTCTTTGCAGCAGGGCGAGCTGGATCTGGTGATGACCTCGGATATTCTGCCGCGCAGCGGGCTGCACTATACGCCGATGTTTGATTTTGAAGTGCGCCTGGTGCTGGCCCCGGACCATCCCTTAGCCAGCAAAACCCGCATCACGCCGGAAGATCTGGCCAGCGAAACGCTGCTTATCTATCCGGTGCAGCGCAGCCGGCTGGATATCTGGCGCCACTTCCTGCAGCCGGCAGGCATCAGCCCGCAGCTGAAAAGCGTGGATAACACCCTGCTGCTGATTCAGATGGTGGCGGCCAATATGGGTATCGCGGCGCTGCCGCACTGGGTGGTAGAGAGTTTTGAGCGCCAGGGGCTGGTGGTTACCAAAACCCTGGGCGAAGGTCTGTGGAGCCGGCTGTACGCCGCGGTGCGCGACGGCGAGCAGCGTCAGCCGGTGACGGAGGCGTTTATTCGTTCAGCGCGGAACCACGCGTGCGATCATCTGCCGTTTGTGCGGAGCGCGGAGCGACCCAGCGGCGATGTACCCACAGCGACGCCAGGATCACCGCTCCGCCAACAATAAAGCTTGGCCAGTGCGGCTGCTCCTGCCAGATGGCGAGATTCACCAGCAGCCCGGCCGGCACGTGCACGTTGTTCATAATGCCCAGCGTCCCGGCGTCCACCTGGGTGGCGCCGTAGTTCCACATAAAGTAGCCCAGCCCGGATGCCACTACCCCCAGCCAGACAAGCACGCTCCACTGCAGCGTGGTGGTGGGCAGTTTTTGCGGATTGCCCAGCATAAACCATGCCACCACCGCCACAATCGCTGCCCCCAGATAAAACCAGGCGAAGGCGTTGTGCTGCGGCATCGGGCGGGTCTCCATCAGACGCTTATAGCCCACCATGCCGATGGCAAAGCTGATGTTGGCCAGCTGGACGAACATCAGCCCGGTCCAGAAGTGATCGCTGACCTTGTCATAGCGAATAATGGCCGCCCCCACCACTGCCAGCGCCGCGCTCAGCAGATAGCCCCAGCGCAGCCGGCGTCGGCTGAGCAGATCGTAAATCAGGGTGATGTAGAGCGGCGTCAGCACCGTAAACAGCAGGAACTCCGATACCGACAGGTAGACGTAGGCCCGGAAGCTGAACAGATACATGATGCCGAGCTGCATCGCCCCCACCAGCATATACAGCAGGATAGTTTTGAGCGTCTGCCCGCGCGGGCGCAGAAACGGCAGGAACACCAGCGCCGCCAGCCCCACGCGCATCAGCACGGAGAAATAGCTATCGACGTGTCCAGCGAGGTATTCACCGATCAGGCTGAACGAGAAGGCCCACAGGATAGTGGTGATGATGAGTAGCGCCACAATGCTTGTCTCTTGAAAAGATGGACAGGCATTGTAGCGAACTCTTTGGTTGACAACTGAACGTTAAATAACCGCTTGAGGATTATTCAAGGAACAGCTTGCGCAGGTATTTCGGCACCGCGTTGTCGGCGTTGGTGCCGATAACTTCCAGCTCCGGGTGCAGATCCTTCAGGCGCTGGTGGGCGTTTTCCATGATGCAGCCTTTCCCGGCCATAGAGAGCATTTCGGCGTCGTTCATGCCGTCGCCAAAGGCGATGCACTCCTGCAGGCTAAAGCCCAGACGCTTCGCGACCGCTTCCAGCGCGTGGCCTTTGGAGACGCCGCCCGCCATCACTTCCAGGCAGGTGAGGGTCGAGAAGCTCACGTTCACGCGATCGCCCCAGCGGGCGTTGATCGCCTGCTCCAGCGGCAGCAGCGCTTCGTGGGTATCGCAGGTGAAGAAGACTTTGCTGATCCCTTCCGGATCCAGCAGGCCCGGCTCGTAGAGGGAGTAATTAAATACCGCCTCTTTAAAGAAACGCATCTCGTCCGGACGGTGGCGGTTCATAAACCACTCGTCGTCGCGATAGACGTTGGTGATGATATCCGGGCTGTTGTGCACCACGCCAAAGAGATCGACGGCGATATCGCGATCCAGGTTGTGGGTGAAGATCAGGTTGCCATCGGTGTCGTGAACGCGCGCACCGTTGGAGGTGATCATATAGGCTTTGATATCCAGATTATCGCGGATCTGCCCCACGTCCACGTGGTGGCGGCCGGTGGCGAAGACGAAGTTCACGCCGCGGGCGGTCAGGAGTTTCAGGGTCTCTTTCGCGTAAGGCGATAAGGTGTGGTCGGGAGAGAGTAGTGTGCCATCTAAATCAGACGCGACAACCTGGTACATAAGAAAATTTAACCTCTGGTGAATATCAGTTATGCCGGTCGAAAAACTCGACGATGGCGTACAGTGCGGCTGAGCGCATGGCGTCCTTTTCGAAAAGGATCTCATGGTACGCGCCTTTTATGACCAGCGGTTGACCCCCTTCACAGGGGTGACCGGCGGCGGCGCGCAGTTCACAAAAACGGTCGTGCATGCGGTTATCCACCACCCGCTCCTCTTCCGCCTGCAGCAGCAGAGTGGGCGTCCCGTCTTCCCCCGCTCCGGCGAGCGCCTGCTCCCCGGCGAGAATACCTTCGCGCACCCAGTGGTAGGTTGGCCCACCCACCCGCAGGCGCGGTTCATCGGCATAAAAGCGCAAATTACGCCGGTAGCGCTGCCGGCTGTGGGTCAGCACGTTGATAGCAAACGGCAGCGCACGCCAGCGTCCGGTGCCGATGGCATAGCCTTCACGAATGCGCTGATGGCCCTCAGCCCAGTCGAGAATATGGCGCACCATCCACTCCGGCAGACGCATCACGATACCAAACATCGGCGCGCAAAGGGCAATGGCATCGCACTGATGCGCATGGCGCTGTAAAAACAGCGTGGAGATGGCGCCCCCCATGGAGTGGGCAAGAATGTACCGCCTGCGCCATGGGCCGGTCTGCACCTCCTGCTGCCAGAAGGCGGCAAGATCCTCGACGTAGTCGCCGAAGTTGTCCACGTGGCCCCGGTGGGAATCCGGGAGCAGGCGTCCCGAAAGCCCCTGCCCGCGATGGTCGAGGATAAGGACATCAAAGCCCATGTGGAACAGGTCATAGGCCAGTTCGGCGTACTTAACGTAGCTTTCTATTCTTCCCGGGCAGATGACGATAACCCGGTCGTTCTCTTCAGCACGGAAACGCACAAAGCGTACAGGCACGTTGTCCACGCCCGTAAACTCATCTTCCTCGCGCTGGCGCCAGAAATCGGTCAGCGGCCCCATGGAGAAAGCAGCAAATACGTTTTCTCGCGTTTCCCAGTCCTTTTTCTGCTGAAACATCGGGTTTCCACCCCCGTAAGCCAAGGAATATCGTTTTTTCGCGCCGGGTCACAAAACGAACCGACATTAGCGTATTGTGGCATAAAAACAGCGGTTCCGGGAGTTTCAAATGACCTTCGAATGGTGGTTCGCCTACCTGCTCACATCCATCATCCTTAGCCTTTCCCCAGGCTCTGGCGCCATCAATACCATGACCACCTCCATCAGCCACGGCTACCGCGGCGCGGCGGCCTCTATTGCCGGTTTGCAGACCGGGCTGGGTATTCACATCGTGCTGGTGGGGATTGGTCTGGGTACCCTTTTCTCCCGCTCGCTGCTGGCCTTTGAGGTGCTGAAATGGGCAGGCGCGGCCTATCTTATCTGGCTCGGCATTCAGCAGTGGCGCGCGGCGGGCGCGCTGGACTTAAACACCCTGGCGGTAAGCCAGGGGCGTGGCCGCCTGTTTAAGCGGGCGGTGTTTGTAAACCTCACCAACCCGAAGAGCATCGTCTTTCTGGCCGCCCTCTTCCCGCAGTTTATCGTGCCGCACCAGCCGCAGGTAATGCAGTACGTGGTGCTCGGGGCCACCACCATTATCGTCGATATTATCGTGATGATTGGCTATGCGACGCTGGCGCAGCGGATTGCGGCGTGGATCAAAGGGCCTAAGCAGATGAAGGCCCTGAATAAAGTGTTCGGTTCGCTGTTTATGCTGGTTGGCGCGCTGCTGGCGTCAGCGCGACATGCTTAGCGAGAGATGATGAGATGAATACCGAAGCCGGCGAAGAGCGCGCCGGCAAAGCCGTCGATCCACTTTGCCACGCGCTGGTAGCCGCGGCGCATGGCCGGTAGGGCAAACAGGCTGGCGACGACGGTAAACCAGGCGAAGGTCTCCACCACGATCAGCAGGAAGATACCCCAGCGCGCGCCGGCGCCTACGCTGTCGCCGACAAACAGCGAGAAGACGGAGCCGAAGTAGATAATGGCTTTCGGGTTCGCGAGGTTCGTCAGCAGCCCCTTCACAAAGCTGCGCCCGCCGGTGGCCAGCTCGACCTTTGGCTCAGATGGCGCCTTCTCTTCTTTCTTCAGCGCGCCGCGCAGCATCTGGTAGCCCATCCAGCAGAGATAGAGCCCGCCGCCAACCATAATGATGTTATGCAGCCAGGCCATTTTCGCCAGGATCAGGTTCAGGCCGAGCAGCGCCACGGCGGCCCAGACCATCACGCCCATGGTAATCCCGAGCACGCCCATCATCGCCTCTTTGCGGGAGCGGCTGACGGCGGTCTGGGAAACAAAGAAAAAGTCGGGGCCGGGGCTCATCAGCGCAACGAGGTGCACCAGCGCCACGGTGAGAAATAGCATTAACATAGTTCGCTCGCGGGGGAATAGTTCAGTGAGCAATCATCCTGGCACTTTTTAGCCCGGCTGACTACTCCTCATCATCGCCGTCGGCGTGCGAGCGGATAAGCGCCATAAACTCTTTGCCGAAGCGCTCCAGCTTGCGGGTGCCCACGCCGTTAACGCTGAGCATTTCGCTGGCGCTGAGCGGCATCTGCTCGGCCATTTCAATCAGCGTCGCGTCGTTAAAGACCACATACGGCGGGATGTTCTCCTCGTCGGCGATGGCTTTACGCAGCTTGCGCAGCTTGGCGAACAGCTTGCGGTCGTAGTTGCCGCCGTAAGATTTCTGCATTACCCGCGGCTTCAGGGCGACCACGCGCGGTACGGCGAGCTGGAGCGTAATCTCGCCGCGCAGCACCGGACGCGCGGCCTCGGTGAGCTGCAGCGCGGAGTGCTGGGCGATATTTTGCGTGGCGAACCCCAGGTGGATCAGCTGGCGGATAATGCTCACCCAGTGCTCGTGGCTCTGATCTTTGCCGATGCCGTACACCGGCAGCTTATCATGGCCCATTTCGCGGATACGCTGGTTGTTGGCGCCGCGCAGCACCTCCACCACGTAGCCCATCCCAAAGCGCTGATTTACGCGGTAGATGGTGGAGAGCGCCTTGCGCGCGTCCATCAGGCCGTCGTACTGCTTGGGCGGATCGAGGCAGATATCGCAGTTGCCGCACGGCTCGTGTCGCCCTTCACCAAAGTAGTTAAGCAGCACCAGGCGGCGGCAGGTCTGGGCTTCGGCAAAGGCGCCCATGGCGTTCAGCTTGTGGCGCTCGATATCCTGCAGCTGCCCCTGGGGCTTCTCCTCCAGGCAGCGGCGCAGCCAGGCCATATCCGCCGGATCGTAAAACAGCATCGCTTCGGCAGGTAGGCCGTCGCGCCCGGCGCGGCCGGTCTCCTGATAGTAGGATTCGATATTGCGCGGGATGTCGAAATGCACCACAAAGCGCACGTTGGGCTTGTTAATGCCCATGCCGAACGCCACGGTGGCGACCACGATCTGCAGGTCGTCGCGCTGGAATTTCTCCTGCACGTCGGCGCGGATGTGGTTTTCCAGCCCGGCGTGGTAGGCCGCCGCGCTAAAGCCGCGGCTTTGCAGGCGGGCGGCGGTGTCTTCGACTTTTGCCCGGCTGTTGCAGTAGATAATGCCCGACTTGCCGCGCTGCTCCTGCACATAGCGCAGCAGCTGGTCCAGCGGCTTGAACTTCTCCATCAGCATATAGCGGATGTTCGGGCGATCGAAGCTGCTGACCTGAATATAGGGGTCGTTCAGCCCCAGCAGGCGCACGATATCCTGGCGGGTAGTGTCATCGGCGGTGGCGGTGAGCGCCATAAACGGCAGCTCAGGGAAGCGCTGGCGCAGCTGCCCGAGCGCGGCGTATTCCGGGCGGAAATCGTGACCCCACTGGGAGATGCAGTGCGCTTCGTCCACCGCCAGCAGCACCGGATTCCAGTGCGCCAGATGGTCGAGAAAGTTATCCAGCATCAGGCGTTCCGGCGCGATATAGAGCAGGCGGATCTGCCCGGTACGACAGCCGGCCATCACCTCCTGCTGCTGCTCCCGGGTCTGCGTCGAGTTCAGGCACGCCGCCGCCACGCCGTTGGCGAGCAGCTGGTCCACCTGATCTTTCATCAACGAGATGAGCGGCGAGACCACCACCGTCAGCCCGTCCAACACCAGCGCGGGCACCTGGTAGCACAGGGATTTACCGCCGCCGGTGGGCATCACCACCAGACAATCCCGCCCCGCAAGGGCGGTTTCGATGATGGTCTCCTGGCCCGGACGGAATTGCTGGTAGCCAAAGGTGTCGTGCAACACCTGTTTAGCCAGCAATGCCTGATTCAAAACTTCCGCCTGCGCCACATTTACCACCTGCCTGAAATAAAAACAGGCGCTATTTTCAGCGCCTGAGAGAGAAACTTCAATGTTTAAGACAAAAACATTCGAGGGGGCTAGAAAAGATCGTTCAGCATCACGCCCACGCCGACGCGGGTCTGGTTGAAGTTATAGTCGATAAGCGACTCGCCATAACCGCTGTAGACCTGCGTATAGAGACGCACGTGTCTGGTCACCGGATAGCTCAGGCCCACTTCCGCGCCGCCGTAGCCGGTGTTCCAGTTGTACTGCCCCTTAGCGCTGAGTATCGCCTCGCCCAGCTGATAGCCAACCTTGAGCTGATAGTAACCCATATACTTGGTGATATCCGGGTTATCGTCGGTGTCGCCCACCACGTACCAGGGCTTCACTTCCACCAGCCAGTTACCGTTTTGCGCCATCAGGCGGGTGTAAAGGCGGTTCCAGCTGCGGGAGGTGGGATCCGAGCGGCCGTTAGAGTCGTGGTTATAACCAAACTCCACGTCGCGCAGGGTCCAGCCGGCCAGCTCGTAATCGGTGGCAAAGCCGAGGAACAGCTGCGGCTCGTAGTTGGTCTCACGGAAGGGTGAAGATTCGCCGCTGTTAGAGAGCTGCCACCAGGATTTCTGCGTATAGGAGGCACCCAGCACCGAGTTCGGCCCCAGAATGCCGCGCCAGAACGGGAAGGCCAGGCTCAGCTGGAACTTCACTTCGTCTTTACGGGCATTATCAGACCAGTTATAGGTGCTAATCGCCTCTTTATTGAGATCGCTGGTCGCCGTATAGAGTACGTAGTTGCTCTCATAAGGATAGAGGGTGAACGGGTTGTCATGCTCCTGCAGCATGTTAGCAATGATGCTACCGCGTACTGCCGGTGCGTCATGAACCTCTTTTACCGTCGCTTCTTGCGCATATGCTGTAAAGGGCAGCGCGGCCGCTGCAAATAACCCAACCAGATACGTCCGCATCGATGATGCTCTCCAGGCAAATAGTTTTTATAAATAATTTATGCTGCGCACATTCTACATATTTATTTACGTTCTGCCGCATCCTCATTTCTGAAAGTGGAAAATCGTATTGACGAAGCATAAAATCAACATTTCGTTAACAATAAGGATGTGAAGTGCCATGTCAGCCACCCTAACTGCGGAACAAGCCCTGAAGCTGGTCGGTGAGATTTTTGTTTACCATATGCCGTTCAACCGCGCCCTGGGCCTTGAGCTGGAGCGTTACGAGAAGGATTTTGCTCAGCTCTGTTTTAATAACCAGCCGATGATGGTGGGCAACTGGGCGCAGAGCATTCTGCACGGCGGGGTTATCGCCTCCGCGCTGGATGTCGCCGCCGGGCTGGTCTGCGTGGGCAGCACCTTAACCCGCCACGACAATATCACCGAAGATGAGCTGCGCCAGCGCCTCTCAAGGATGGGTACCATCGACTTAAGGGTCGATTATCTGCGTCCGGGCCGCGGCAATCGCTTCACCGCCAGCAGCAGCCTGCTGCGAGCCGGTAACAAAGTAGCGGTCGCCCGGGTGGAATTACATAACGAAGAGCAGGTTTATATCGCCAGCGCAACCGCCACTTATATGGTGGGTTGAGACGGTAAAATCGGGTAAGATCGCGTTACTTTTATGTAACGGATTTTCCTGATGGATGCTAAACAGACGCGGCAGGGCGTGCTACTCGCTCTTGCCGCTTATTTTATCTGGGGTATCGCGCCCGCCTACTTCAAGCTGATTCACTATGTTCCCGCCGATGAAATTCTGACCCACCGCGTTATCTGGTCATTTTTCTTTATGGTGGCGCTGATGAGCGTCAGCCGCCAGTGGTCCGGGGTGAAAACCCTGCTGCAAACGCCGAAGAAGATTTTCCTGCTGGCGCTCTCCGCGGTGCTGATTGGCGGCAACTGGCTGCTGTTTATCTGGTCGGTGAATAATCACCATATGCTGGAAGCGAGCCTCGGCTACTTTATCAACCCGCTGGTGAATATCGTGCTGGGGATGATCTTCCTCGGGGAGCGCTTCCGCCGCATGCAGTGGCTGGCGGTGCTGCTGGCCTTCTGCGGCGTGCTGGTGCAGCTCTGGACCTTCGGCTCGCTGCCGGTTATCGCACTCGGTCTGGCCTTCAGCTTCGCCTTCTACGGGCTGGTGCGTAAAAAAATCGCCGTCGAAGCCCAGACCGGCATGCTGTTCGAAACCCTGTGGCTGCTGCCGGTGGCCGCAATTTATCTGTTCGGCATCGCCGACAGCAGCACCAGCCATATGGGTCAAAACCCGATGTCGCTTAACCTGCTGCTGATTGCCGCCGGCGTGGTCACTACCATTCCGCTGCTGTGCTTTACCGGGGCGGCCACCCGCCTGCGCCTCTCGACGCTGGGGTTCTTCCAGTACATCGGTCCGACGCTGATGTTCCTGCTGGCGGTGCTGTTCTACGGCGAGGTGCCGGGAGCGGATAAAATGGTGACGTTCGGGTTTATCTGGGTGGCGCTGGCGATTTTCGTTGCCGATGCGATCTATACCCAGCGCAGGACGCGCAGAGGGTTGTGATATCCCTCTCCCGAGGGAGAGGGCTTAGCCTTACAGCCAGTTGCGGCGCTTAAAGTAGAGGTACGGCGCCAGCCCGGCGAGGATCATAAAGACAATCGCGCCGGGATAGCCGAAGCTCCACTTCAGCTCGGGCATAAACTCAAAGTTCATGCCGTAGCTGGAGGCCACCAGCGTCGGCGGCAGGAAGACCACGGAAACCACCGAGAAGATCTTGATGATGCGGTTCTGCTCGATGTTGATAAAGCCCATCGCCGCCTGCATCAGGAAGTTCACCTTCTGGAACAGGGATTCGTTGTGCGGCAGCAGGGATTCGATATCGCGCAGGATCTCACGAGCCTGTTCCAGCTGGCCGCCCGGCAGGCGCGCTTTACGCACCAGGAAGTTCAGGGCGCGCTGGGTATCCATCAGACACAGACGCACTTTCCAGCCGATATCCTCCAGCTCCGCCAGGGTAGAGAGCGCTTCATCGTACTCATCCCCCTGATGCCCTTCCATGATCACCCGGCTCAGCTTTTCCAGATCGCTGTAGATGTTTTCAATTTCATCCGCCAGCTGTTCGATTTTGGTTTCAAACAGGTCGAGCAGCAGTTCGTAAGCGTTGCCGTCCACCATCGCCTGGCTGCGGGCGCGCATACGGTACAGGCGAAATGCGGGCAGTTCACGTTCGCGCAGGGTGAACAGGCGGCCATCGCGGATGGTAAAAGCGACGGTGGAGTTACCCGCGTGATCTTCCGCATCTTCGAAAAAGAAGAAGGAGTGGATGTGCAGGCCGTCTTCGTCTTCGAAGAAACGGGCGGATGCTTCGATGTCTTCCAGCTCGGGGCGGGTGGCCAGGCTCTGTCCAAGCTCTGACTGAACGCGTAAACGCTCTTCGTCATCCGGTTCGACCAGATCCACCCATACGGCATCAATGAGGGGTTGTGACTCCTCGGCTTCTAGCCGGGTGAGTCGGTTTTTTTCCAGTTGAAATGCGCTCAGCATGACCGGGACTCCCAATGCAAAAAATATCGGACAGTTCGGTGGGCACACAGAAACAAATTGGGTTTCAGACCATTAAACAGCCTGACTCAGCGCGACGGGAATAGATGTCGCTGACAACCACTAAGGCCATCAGCGTGAGGAGATAGCCTTAGGAGTTGTTCCTGGATGACAGGGAATTGAGCCAGTATGTACTGGGTGTGTCCAAGGCGAATGTCCTCTTAGCGTAATCGTGCGCGCATGTTACGCCAGCAGCAACTGCGGCGTCAACACGCAACGGGACGCTGATGAGCAATAAATCACCCTCAACATATAAGGCTAGCAGATAATTTCAAAATTATGATATTTTTCTGAACGTTACACCGTTTCCAGCTTCGCGTAAGCGGCTACCAGCCATTTAATTCCCTGCCCCTGGAACGCCACCTGCAGGCGACTGTGCTCGCCGCTGCCCTCCAGGTTTACGATGGTTCCCTCGCCGAATTTGGCATGGCGCACGCGCTGCCCCAGCTTATAGCCGGTATCGGTCTCTGAGATTGGCGTGCCCATCCGCTGATGGCTTACCGGGCGGCTGATACTGGCGCGCAGGCGCACCTCTTCGACGCACTCCTCCGGCAGCTCGCCGATAAAGCGTGACGGGCGATGGTAGACCTCTTTGCCGTACAGGCGGCGGGTTTCAGCGTAGGTGAGCGTCAGCTTTTGCATCGCGCGGGTGACGCCCACGTACGCCAGACGGCGCTCCTCTTCCAGGCGTCCGCCCTCGTCGAGGGACATCTGGCTCGGGAACATCCCCTCTTCCATGCCGACGATAAACACCTGCGGGAACTCCAGCCCTTTCGCCGAGTGCAGGGTCATCAGCTGGACCGCATCCTGCCAGGTATCCGCCTGCCCTTCGCCCGCTTCCAGCGCGGCGTGTGAGAGGAAGGCCTGCAGCGGCATCAGATCTTCCTCTTCTTCGTTGTAGCTGAACTGGCGCGTCGCCGTCACCAGCTCCTCTAAGTTCTCAATACGGGTCTGGCCCTTCTCGCCCTTCTCCTGCTCATACATCAGGCGCAGGCCGGAGTCTTTAATCACCCGGTCGGTCTGCACGTGCAGCGGCATGTCGGCCGTCTCCTGGGCCAGCGCGTCGATAAGCTCGAGGAAGCGCTGCAGCGCGCTGGCGGCGCGGCCGGCCAGGGCTTTCTCCTGCAACAGCTCGCGGCAGGCCTGCCAGAGGGTGAGCTGCCGCTCGCGCGAAGCCTGGCGCACCACGTCGAGGGTACGATCGCCAATGCCGCGCGTCGGGGTGTTCACCACGCGTTCAAAAGCAGCGTCATCGTTGCGGTTGGCAATCAGGCGCAGGTAGGAGAGCGCATCTTTGATCTCCTGGCGTTCGAAGAAGCGCATACCGCCGTAGATGCGGTACGGCATGCTGACCTGCAATAACGCCTCTTCCAGCACGCGCGACTGGGCGTTGCTGCGATAAAGAATGGCGCAGTGCTCAAGCGCGCCGCCGTTTTCCTGCCAGGTTTTGATGCGGTTAACCACAAAGCGGGCTTCGTCGAGCTCGTTGAACGCGCAGTAGAGGGATATGGGTTCCCCGTCGATGCCGTCGGTCCACAGCTTTTTGCCCAGCCGCCCGTTGTTGTTTTCGATCAGGGCGTTAGCGGCGCTGAGGATGTTGCTGGTGGAGCGGTAGTTCTGCTCCAGGCGGATGGTCTGCGCGCCGGGGAAATCGTTGAGGAAGCGCTGGATGTTCTCCACCTGCGCCCCGCGCCAGCCGTAGATCGACTGGTCGTCGTCGCCCACGATCATCACCTTGCCGGTATCGCCCGCCAGCAGGCGGATCCACGCGTACTGAATGTTGTTGGTATCCTGGAATTCGTCCACCAGGATATTGGTAAAACGCTCGCGGTAGTGCTGCAGGATATGCGGTTTGTTGAGCCACAGCTCGTGGGCGCGCAGCAGCAGCTCGGCAAAGTCCACCAGCCCGGCGCGGTCGCAGGCCTCCTGATAGGCCTGATAGACCTTCTGCCAGGTCTGCTCGACCGGGTTGCCGAAGCTCTGAATATGGTGCGGACGTATGCCCTCGTCCTTCTGGCCGTTGATGTACCACATGGCCTGACGCGGCGGCCACTGCTTCTCGTCGAGGTTCATGGCCTTGATCAGGCGCTTCAGCAGGCGCAGCTGGTCTTCGCTGTCGAGGATCTGGAAATCCTGCGGCAGATTAGCGTCCAGATGGTGGGCGCGCAGCAGGCGATGCGCCAGCCCGTGGAAGGTGCCAACCCACATGCCGCCCTGGCTGGAGCCCATAAGCTGGGCGATACGGTGGCGCATCTCCGCCGCCGCTTTGTTGGTGAAGGTCACCGCCATAATGGAGTACGGCGAGCAGTTTTCGACGCTCTGTAGCCAGGCGATACGGTGCACCAGAACGCGGGTCTTACCACTGCCTGCCCCTGCCAGAATGAGCAAGTTAGTGCGCGAAGCGGCAACCGCATCCCGCTGTTTATCATTAAGGCTGTCGAGAAGGTAAGAAACGTCCATTGGCACCGCCAGAAGTCATCTGTCCGGCGGCGAATGCCACCGGACATACTGTTAATTTATACAATACTGCTGGTGATTATATCAGCGTGGTGAGGGATGCCAACCGCGAAATTTCCACGTGCGGCAGCAGGCGGCTGTCAAAGGTTTGCATCAGGTCGGCGTTTTCGGGCTTGATCCAGCAGGCCTGCATCCCGCAGCGGATCGCCCCCGCCACGTCGGTGGTCAGGTCATCGCCTACGTGCAGAATGTCGCCCAGCGGCACGCCAAGCTTTTCGGCGGCCAGATGGTACATGTCGTTAAAGGGCTTGGAGCGCCCGTGCGGCCCGGCGCGCAGCACAAACTGGAAGTAGTCGCCGAGGCCAAACAGCTCCGGCTGGGCGTTGCCGTTGGTGATGGCCACCAGTGGCCACTTTGCCGCCAGCTTCGCCAGGGTATCGTGGGTGGCCTGCGGCACGTCGATGCGGCTGCGCCATTTGGCGAAGTTTTCCATTGCCGCCAGGGCGCCGGCGGCGGCCTCGGCGGTGCTCAGGCCGGCGTTCAGCATCGCCAGCTCAACGGCGCGACGGCGCCATTCGGTGACGTCGTGATAGATATCCGGCTCGCTGTCCCGCAGCGCCTGGCGCAGGCGGTGAAACTCTTTGTTTTCCAGCGTTTTTAACGCGGGATGGTAGTTTTGCACAAAACTCAGCGCCTCCTGCTCGGTGCGCAAAATCACCGGCCGGTTGTCGTAAAGCGTGTCGTCAAGGTCAAAGGTCAGGGCGGAGATCTGGCCCAGTGGGCGGTAAAAACGCATTATTTCCCCCGTTTGGCGCGTGGATGCGCCGCGTCATACACCGAGGCGAGGTGTTGAAAGTCGAGATGAGTATAAATCTGGGTGGTGGTGAGATTGGCGTGCCCCAGCAGCTCCTGCACGCCGCGCAGATCGCCGCTGGACTCCAGCATATGGGTGGCGAACGAGTGGCGCAGCTTGTGGGGATGGACATGGCTGTTCAGCCCCTGTTTGATACCCCACTCGGCAAAGCGCTTTTGCACATTGCGCGCCGAGATGCGTTTCCCGAGCTTCGAGAGAAACAGCGCGTTCTCTTCGCTGCCAAACAGGCCGCGCAGATCCAGCCAGTGTTCGATCCACGCCACCGCGTTGCGGCCAATCGGCAGGCGGCGCTCTTTGCTCCCCTTGCCCATCACCCACACTTCGCCGGTGTCGAGATCCAGATGTTTAAGATCCAGATTCACCAGCTCCGATAAACGCAGGCCGGCGCCGTACATCACCTCCAGCATCGCCCTGTCGCGTACCGCCAGCGGGTCGTTCAGATCGATATCCAGCAGGCGGTTCACGTCGTCGACGTCGATATTTTTCGGCAGATGACGCGGCGCTTTCGGCGCAGAGACGCCTTTCGCCGGGTTAGCCGGCAGCTCGCCCTGGCTCACCATCCAGTCGAAGAAGCTGCGCAACGCCGAGAGGCGCAGCGCCAGGCTGGCCGGGCCAAGCCCTTTACGGCGGCTGCGCACGGCAAAGCCGCGCACGGTAGCGGCGTCGCACTGCTGCCAGCTCTGCAGGCCGCTTTCATCGGCGATCTGCATGATAGCATCCAGCTGGCGGCGGTAATTGAGCAGCGTAATCGGGCTAAGCTGACGCTCAACGCTCAGGTAGCGTAAAAAACGGGCGACGGCGGAGGCGAGCGGAGTTGCGGTCATAGGCGCTCGACCCAGCGCTCCAGCAGCTGGGGCAGCATTAAGGCAATCTCCTGCAAAAGACGGGTGCCCTGCCCCTGCTGGTAATGCTGTGCGTCGCGGCTGCTAAAGATAATCACCCCGAGATCGCCCTCGCGCCCCATCAGCGACATGGCGACCGAGCCTATGGCTTTCGCCTCGGGCAACACCACCAGCAGCTCCGGGCCGTTGAGCGGCCCCAGATAGTGATGCGTTTGCCCCAGGCGTTGAATACGCAGCGGCTCAAAAGCCTGACGATTCAAGGCCAGATGGGTAAACCTGGAGGGGGCACCGATGCGCCAGCGGTCGGGGAAAAGCCGGATGGCGGCGCCCGCCAGCCCCAGCTCCCGCGCCCAGCGATGGAAGCGCATAAGAAACTCCTCCAGGCTGCCGGCAGACGCCAGCCGGGATTGCAGCTGCAGGAGTTGATAGAACAGATCTTCGTTGGTGCTGGCCTGCTCCATCAGCAGGGAGATGTTCTCTTCAAGCTGATGAATGCGGTTACGCGCCCGCGCCATGTGCCATTCGACCAGCGACACGGTTTCGCGTACCGGATGCGGCACGCGCATCTGTTCGACGACGCGTGCATTGCGGATAAAAAATGCAGGATGGCGCAGCAGATAATCAACGACCGCGCTATCGTCCAGCTCGGTCGGGGTTTCCTGCAGTTCTTCCCCTGGTTGCTTCATAGATGAATAAATCCGTCATAAACATGTGCCGCCGGGCCGGTCATATACAATGGCTGACCCGGACCTTTCCAGGCGATATCCAGCCGGCCGCCCGGTAAATCCACGCGCACCTCTTCTGCCAGCAATCCTTGCTCGATCCCCACCGCGACCGCCGCACAGGCACCGCTGCCGCAGGCCTGCGTCTCGCCCGCGCCGCGTTCAAAGACGCGCAGGCGGATATGCTCGCGCTTTACCACCTGCATAAAGCCGATATTGGCGCGCTCCGGAAAACGCTCATGGCTTTCCAGTACCGGGCCGAGGGTTTCCACCGCGGCGGTAGCGACATCATCGACCTGAATGACACAGTGAGGGTTACCCATAGAGACCACGCCGCACAAGACTGTCTGTTCGGCTGCGCGCATGATATAGGTCTTTTCCGCTTTGTTGGCGCGAAACGGCACCTGCCCCGGCTCGAAGTTGGGTTCACCCATGTTGACCCGCACCAGCTCATCGTCGGTGACGCTCAGCACCATGCGGCCATTGGCCGTACTCACGCGAATATCGCGCTTGTTGGTTAAGCCTTTCAGACGCACAAAGCGGGCGAAACAGCGCGCGCCGTTGCCGCACTGGGAGACTTCGCTGCCGTCCGCGTTAAAAATGCGATAGTGAAAATCGAGGTCCGGATCGTAAGGCGGCTCCACCACCAGCAGCTGGTCAAAGCCCACGCCCAGGTGTCGGTCCGCCAGACGGCGGATCAGCTCCGGAGAAAAGAAGACATTCTGCGTTACCGCGTCGACGACCATAAAATCGTTGCCAAGGCCATGCATTTTAGAGAACTGCATCATTTGCTCCATTACGCGGGTACAGAACCTGTCGTCAGTAGTTCACTTGAGTCGGGCCACCGTTATCGCCACGATCGTTGCTGACCGGGGTCGTTGCATCAATCTTGCTCTCTACTGGCCTGGTAGGCGGCGGAGTCGTTTTATCTTTCGGCGGGAAATAGAGAGGGCCTTTAAGACCACAGCCGGTCAGGCTAAACAGCGTAACGAGAACGGCAAGCGTTCGAAAAACGTTTTTCATTATGGGTTGCCCGTAAGTTCAAATCTGTTTTCTATCATCGCAGGAGAAGACACAAAAGCAAGAGTTTGCCGCTTACCTGCATCGGGAATTATTTAGCGTTATACTGCCGCCATCACGAAAAACAGGAACAGACCCATGAACGACAGTGAATTTCATCGCCTCGCAGACGATCTCTGGCAGACCATTGAAGAGCGTCTGGACGACTGGGATGGCGACGGCGACATCGATTGTGAAATCAACGGCGGCGTGCTGACCATCAGCTTCGAAAACGGCAGCAAAATCATTATCAACCGCCAGGAGCCGCTGCATCAGGTGTGGCTGGCGACCAAACAGGGCGGCTACCACTTCGACCTGAAGGGCGACGAGTGGATCTGCGATCGCAGCGGCGAAAGCTTCTGGGATCTGCTGGAACAGGCCGCGACCGCACAGGCCGGTGAAAAGGTTCGTTTTCGCTAGAGCCTTTATTAAGCCCGGTAGCCCGGGCTTAATATCGCTATGAGAAGTACTGCTGCAACAGCGGCGAGCCCGCTTCCTGGTTAGCCGGGGCGGCGGTTATCACCTGAGAGCGGAACGGGATCACCTGCGCACGGCCGTCAACCTTCACAATCTGGTAGAACTGCGGCAGGTTGAAGTTGATAAAGCTGGAGCCGTAGGTAAAGCGATCGTGTGAAGAGGAGTAGAAGCGGCTCACGTCGCGCACGAGCTCTTCTTTGCTGCCCTCGCAGTGGTGATACACCTCGGCACGGTTGGTCTCATCCAGGATATAAATATTAAACCCGGTGTCGTCCCCCGCCTCCTCAAAGAAGAACTGAATAATCCCTTCGCTGGCAAAGCCGTCCACCACCTGCGGCAGCTTAACGTGGTTGGTTTCAACCTGTACCGACAGGCCGTGCAGCTTGTTATGGGAAATGGCGCCATAAAACTCGATGGCGTTTTCCAGCTTCTGTACCGAGACGTTCAGGCGCTCAAAGAACAGGCCCCAGGTCTGGCCGGAGACGCGCAGCGCTTTGAAGCGCCCGGTTTCCTGACGGGTGCTGGAAAGGCGTAGCTCAATGCACTCGGAAACCAGCTGCTGGACGCGGGTACGAATTAAGCCGCGCAGGTGCTGGCTGTAGCAGAACACCTCTACGCTATCCGGCGGCGCGGCGTCCTGGTGCATCTTGCCCAGAATGGTCTTCAGCGCTTCGATCATCGCCTGCTCGCCGTTAAAATGCAGGGTACGCACTTCGTTCCAGGAGTTGCGGTACAGCAGATCGATGCTGCCGACCAGGCAGTTTTGCTGCTCGCCAAAGCTGAAGACGTCCAGCTTGCGGAAATCGAAATGGACCACCTGATTGCGGAAAGCCGCCGTCGGGTCGTACTCCAGGTTAACGATAATCGCCAGATGGCGGATCTCACACGGGCTGTACAGCGCCTTGGGTGTGGGTGCCGGCAGGCGCAGCGGGAAGTGATGCGACACGTCCGCCACCATCTCCTGCAGCTTGGCTAAATCGACGATCTCGTTGCCCTTGATAAACAGGCGGGTACGGGAGGTCAGCAGGCCGTTAAACCAGGCCCAGGCCACCAGCTTGTTAAGATAGCGGTTATATTCCAGCGGCTGATGGCTGATGATTGAGTCCATGCTCGGCGCACGGTTATAGAGATACCAGCCGGTACGGTTGGCGCGGCCCGGCGGCACGTAGATAAAGGTCAGGTTAGGCTCTGACAGGTCCGGCGAAATCTGCGGGTTAACCAGGGTGACTTTACCCGGCAGCGCCTCAAACGCGGCGTACAGTTTACGGGTAAGGACACCGATATCCTGCGGGCTGGCGGATACGCTCAAATTATTGCGGCGGGCAAAGCGGATCAGGTTGCGATAGCTCTGCATCATGGCGTCGAGCAGTTCGTTGTGCGCTTCGCGCACCTGATCGATCTTCCAGTTGGCGCGGTTATCAAGCATGGCCAGACGCTCTTCGTCCCATCCCCACTCTTTCACCAGCTGCGTCACCACTTCGCGGCGCCAGCCGACGCAGGCGCGCTCGCGGCTCAGTTTTTCACAGATTTTGAGGTAGAAGCATCGACGCACCAGATCCAGGCGGGTGGGGTCATCGATGGCTTTCAGGTATTCGGTAACGCGTTCCAGCATCATGCAGTAGGCGTCGAGACCAAAAGAGACGATCTCGCCGTCGTGCAGGCGCTGTTTAATATCTTTTGCCAGCAGGCGCGGCGTGGGGTATTCCCAGGAGTAGGCTTCCAGCAGCAGCGTTTTCAGCACCGCTTTATAGGGGGAGTCGATACTCTTATAGAGTTGCCACAGGCTGGCGCCGAAGTACTCTTCCGCAGAGAGCGAGCTCAGGCCGCCCAAATCCAGCCACTCGTTTGGCGTCAGCACGCCCTGGGCGTACAGCTTCATGACGTAGTCGTCGTAATGCTCTTCTTCGTTGCACGGCACCATATTCCACAGAATACGTTTGCCGGCCAGGCGCACGGCGGTACGGTAAAACTCATCCAGTAAGAGGATATGCTGCGTGGAGCCGCAGTCTTCACCGCCCAGGCTGCCGCTTTCGTTATGGCGGAAACGGTTTTCGTCGATCAGGAAGAAGCTGACCTCAACGCCAAGCGACGCCGCCCAGCTCTCCAGCAGGCTACATTTACGCTGCAGCAGCTGGCGCTCTTCGTTATCGAGCCAGGACTGGTGGCAGACCCAGATATCCAGGTCAGAAGAGCAGCTTTGCCCTACCGAAGAGGTGCTGCCCATGGAGTAGACGCCGGTGATGGGCAGTTCGCCTTTCGGCGACTCCTGCGGCGGCATGCCACGGTAGAGCTCCAGCTCTTTCAGGTAGTGCTGTTGGGTTTCATCAGGCGTGAAAAGGCAGATGCCCCGGGGAACGTTACCATCAAGGTAACCCGGCATCAGTGGGTGGTGATAGTGCAACAATGTTGGCAGTAGACTGTATACCTGCTGGAAAGCAGGGCCCATGGCAGCAAGCGCGCGATCGACACGCAGTTGGTTGATGGCATCCAGTCTCTGTTTCAGAGTCTCAATATAGAGGTACAAGACGTATCGCCTGATGTTCTGAAAGCGGCGCCCGGGGCCAGGCCGCGGATAACGCTTTCACACTATTCAAAGTAAAACCGTCACTCATTTCGCCCTTAGCCATAATGCGCATAACGACGAAAAAATGGTCTAAAACGTGATCAATTTAACACCTTGCCGATTGACCGTAAAGAAAGATGCGCTACATACAAGTGTAGCACCGTTCTGTACGTGTAAATTCCCGAATACGGCCGCAGGCAACTTGCGGCGCCGCCTCGTCCCTCTGCGCGACATCGCCCGTAAAACTGCCATCCCAATGCCAACAATGGTAGGATGGTCGGCAGACGAAAATGACGGTATCAAGCATGTTAGACAATGTTTTAAGAATTGCCACACGCCAAAGTCCTCTAGCGCTCTGGCAGGCACAATACGTTAAGCAGCGCCTCGAAGCCTGCCACGCGGGACTGCGCGTAGAGCTGGTGCCTATGGTCACGCGTGGTGATGTGATTCTGGATACGCCCCTGGCAAAGGTGGGCGGCAAAGGGCTGTTCGTTAAAGAGCTGGAGCTGGCCCTGCTTGACGGACGCGCCGATATCGCCGTGCACTCCATGAAAGATGTCCCGGTCGAGTTCCCGGAGGGGCTAGGCCTGGTGACCATCTGCGAACGTGAAGATCCACGCGATGCCTTTGTCTCAAACCATTACGCTTCACTTGACGATCTGCCGCAGGGTAGCGTGGTTGGCACGTCAAGTTTACGCCGCCAGTGCCAGCTGGCCGAACGCCGCCCGGACCTGATTATTCGCTCCCTGCGCGGTAACGTGGGCACCCGTCTGAGCAAGCTCGATAACGGCGAATACGATGCCATTATTCTGGCGGTGGCAGGCCTGAAGCGCCTGGGGCTGGCGGCCCGCATCGGCGTGGCCTTGCCGCCCGAACTCTCGCTGCCCGCCGTAGGCCAGGGCGCGGTGGGTATAGAGTGCCGCCTTGATGATATCCGCACCCGCCAGCTACTCGCGCCGCTAAACCACGACGAGACCGCCGTTCGCGTCCAGGCCGAGCGCGCGATGAATACCCGTCTCGAGGGTGGATGCCAGGTGCCGATTGGCAGCTATGCTGAATTAATTGATGGAGAACTGTGGCTGCGTGCGCTGGTCGGCGCGCCGGACGGTTCTCAGATGGTACGCGGCGAGCGCCGCGGCAAGCCGCAGGATGCCGCAGCGCTGGGCATCTCCCTTGCCGAGGAGCTTCTCAACAACGGCGCCCGCGACATCCTGGCAGCAGTCTATAACGGAGAGCCACCGGCATGAGTATTCTCGTCACCCGCCCTTCTCCCGCAGGAGAGCAGTTAGTGAGCCGTCTGCGCGCACTGGGGCAGGTGGCCTGGTCTTTTCCGCTGATTGAATTTTCTCCCGGCCGGGAGCTGCCGTTGCTCGCCGGTCATCTTGACGCCCTGCAGGAGGGCGATCTGCTTTTTGCTTTGTCGCAGCACGCCGTCGAATTTGCCCATGCCCGGCTGCAGCAGGAGAAGCGCGCCTGGCCTGCCTCTCCGTGCTATTTTGCCATTGGCAGAACCACCGCGCTGGCGCTGCATACCCAGAGCGGAATCAACGTACGCTATCCGTTAGATCGGGAAATCAGCGAAGTGTTGCTACAATTACCTGAATTACAATCTGTTGCGGGAAAACGCGCGCTGGTGCTGCGCGGCAACGGCGGGCGCGAGCTGCTGGGCGATACGCTTCGCGAGCGCGGCGCTGCGGTGACTTTCTGTGAATGTTATCAACGCTGTGCCAAACATTACGATGGCGCAGAAGAGGCAATGCGCTGGCAGCAGCGCGGCGTAACAACGCTGGTAGTGACCAGCGGTGAGATGCTGCAGCAGCTCTGGTCGCTGATTCCACAATGGTATCGTGAAAACTGGTTACTCCGCTGTCGGCTACTGGTCGTCAGTGAACGTCTGGCGAACCTCGCCCGGGAACTGGGCTGGCAAGATATTAGGATCGCTGATAACGCCGACAACGATGCGCTGCTGCGCGCATTACAATAACTCTCATAATGGGAAGCCATAATGACGGAACAAGAAAAATCCTCCGCCGTGGTTGAAGAGACCAGGGAGACCGTGGACACCGCGCCACCGTCAGAAACGACAGAGACCACCACCCCAGAAAGCGGCACTAACAAGACCAGCCTGGCGCTGAGCGCGATTGCTATCGCCATTGCGCTAGCCGCCGGCGTTGGCCTTTACGGGCTGGTGAAGAAACAGGCGACCAATCAGACCGCAACCAGCGATGCGCTGGTCAGCCAGGTGACTGCCCTGCAAAAAGCGCAGGAGACGCAAAAAACCGAGCTGGAAGCGGTAATTAAACAGCAGGCCGATGCGCTGGCCGCCGCCAATAACAAACAGGCGGAGCTGACAAAGCAGCTTGATGAAGTGCAGCGAAAAGTGGCGACCATCTCCGGTACCGACGCCAAAACCTGGCTGCTGGCGCAGTCCGACTTCCTGGTGAAGCTGGCCGGGCGTAAGCTGTGGAGCGATCAGGATGTCACCACCGCTGCCGCGCTGTTGAAAAGCGCCGATGCCAGCCTGGCCGACATGAACGATCCCAGCCTGATTATCGCCCGCCGGGCCATTACTGAAGATATCGCCAGCCTGGGCGCGGTTGCTCAGGTGGATTACGACGGCATCATTCTGAAGGTGAATCAGCTCTCTAACCAGATCGATAACCTGCGTCTGGCGGATAATAACGACGACGACAGCCCGATGGACTCCGACAGCTCTGAGCTCTCCAGCTCCATCACCGAGTGGCGCGTTAACCTGCAAAAAAGCTGGCAGAACTTTATGGACAGCTTTATCACCATCCGCCGTCGGGATGAAACCGCCGTGCCGCTGTTAGCGCCGAATCAGGATATCTACCTGCGCGAGAACATCCGCTCCCGCCTGCTGGTGGCCGCACAGGCCGTGCCGCGTCATCAGGAAGAGACCTACAAACAGGCGCTGGATAACGTCTCCACCTGGGTGCGCGCCTATTACGATACCGACGACGCCACCACCAGCGCCTTCCTCGAAGAGGTGGACAAGCTGAGCCAGCAGAACATCACCATGAATGTTCCGGATGAACTAAAAAGCCAGCCGGTGCTGGAAAAGCTGATGCAAACGCGGGTGCGTAACCTGCTGGCGCAGCCTGGCGTTGCGCCAGAAGCCGCTGCCGCCGCACCTGCGCCTGCCACCGCGCCACAGGGAGAGTGATCATGATAAAAGTGTTATTGCTCTTCTTACTGTTGATCGCCGGGATCGTGCTGGGCCCCATGCTGGCGGGCCACCAGGGCTATGTTCTGATCCAGACCGATAACTACAACATTGAAACCAGCGTCACGGGTCTGGCGATCGTGCTGATCCTCGCCCTGGTGGTGCTGTTTGTTGTGGAGTGGATCCTGCGCCGTCTTTTCCGTACCGGCGCCCATACCCGCAGCTGGTTTGTTGGCCGCAAGCGCCGCCGCGCCCGTAAGCAGACCGAGCAGGCGCTGCTGAAGCTGGCCGAAGGTGACTATCAGCAGGTCGAGAAGCTGATGTCGAAAAACGCGGATCACGCTGAACAGCCGGTGGTTAACTACCTGCTGGCGGCCGAAGCGGCGCAGCAGCGCGGCGATGAAACCCGCGCTAATCAGCACCTTGAACGCGCCTCCGAGCTGGCCGGCAACGATCAGATCCCGGTGGAGATCACCCGCGTGCGCCTGCAGCTGGCGCGCAATGAGAACCATGCGGCCCGTCACGGCGTTGATCGCCTGCTGGAGATCACCCCGCGCCATCCGGAAGTGCTGCGTCTCGCCGAGCAGGCCTACATTCGCACCGGCGCCTGGGGCTCGCTACTGGATATCATCCCGTCGATGGCGAAAGCCGGCGTGGGCGATGATGAACAGCGCGATGAACTGCAGCGTATGGCGTGGATTGGGCTGATGGATCAGGCGCGCGCCGATCTGGGCAGCGACGGCCTGAAAAGCTGGTGGAAGAACCAGAGCCGCAAAACGCGTCAGCAGGTGCCGCTGCAGGTGGCCATGGCGGAACACCTTATTGAGTGTGACGATCATGACACCGCCCAGGAGATCGTTCTGGATGGTCTGAAACGCCAGTACGACGATCGTCTGGTGATGGTGATCCCGCGCCTGAAAACCAATAATCCGGAGCAGATCGAGAAGATGCTCCGCCAGCAGATCAAAACCGTGGGCGATCGCCCGCTGCTGTGGAGCACCCTGGGCCAGTCGCTGACCAAACACGGCGAGTGGAAAGAGGCGAGCCTCGCCTTCCGCGCCGCGCTGAAGCAGCGTCCGGACGCGTTCGATTACGCCTGGCTTGCTGACACCCTGGACCGGCTGCACCAGCCGGAAGAGGCTGCCGCCATGCGCCGCGACGGCCTGCTGTTAACCCTGCAGAATAACGGTAGCCAGCCGTAATTAATCAGGAGGCCAGACGGCCTCCTTTTTTTATGCCGTTACGCCTGCTACAGTTGCTACAACCTTAATCAAAAACAGCCCGCCAATGTAACCACCCCCTTTCATCAGGCTTTTTCCGTACACGCGCCATGCCGCGTGGAGTTAATCGTTTTTGAAAGGATCGATCATGAACACCCTTCTGTATGCGCTTTTTGAGGCGCTGCGTCGCCATCGCTGGCTGCGTCTGCTCGCCTGCGCCTTTATCTTCACCTCGCTGGGCAACGGCTTAACCCAGGTGCTGGTCTTTGGCCTGCTGCTGGAGTGGCGGGCGCCCGCCTCGCTGCTCACCCTGGCCTGGCTGTTCGCTACCCTGCCCGGCTTTGTCGGGAGCCTGCTCGGCGAAAAGCTCTGCGCCCGTTTTTCGCCCGTCGCTATCCTGCTTATGGCCGAACTGCTCGGTTTTATCGCCCTGCTGTTTCCTCTGCTGGGGATCCACTATCACAGCGTTGTGTCGTTGCTGGCGGTGCAGTCCAGCGAGGCGCTGCTGGGCGGAATGAGCTGGCCGGCGCTGACGCTGCTTTTTAAGCGCGGGCTTACCGGAGCGGAGCTGCCGGCGGCGACCTGTCTGGAGAATATTATTTTTGCCTCGCAGGTGCTGCTCGGCACAGGGCTGGGAGTAGTGATGTTTTCACACGTGCCCGCCGGGGCGCTACTGATAATCGATGCCGCCAGCTTTATGGGGTCGATGTGGCTGCTGTTGCTGGCAGGAAGGTGGCTGCCTGGCTGCGTTACGCCATCTGCGCAAGAGAGAATAGAGCCCGTCGCCCTGCGCTGGAGATGCCTGACCCGGCGGCAGAAGCGCAGCCTTCTGCTGCTGCCCGCGCTGGCTGCCGTCGGTGCCCCCGCTATGGCGCTGCTGCCGGCGCTGGCGCAACAGATAGCCCCGACCAACGCCGCGGGACTGGCGCTCCCCCTGCTGTTTGCGCGCAGCATGGGGCAGCTGTGCGGGCCCCTGCTGTTAAATCGCGATAGCCTTCCCCGCTATGCGCGGCACAACCGGCGGCTGCTGCTCTGTCTGAGCTTTTTTCTGCTCTGTTACGCGGCACTTCCCCTGATCGAAGAGAGGCAGGCGGTGGCGCTGGGGCTGATATTTGTTGCTCATCTGGCATCCAATATCATTTTTGCGGCGGGGACCTTTGGCGTGCTGAGCAGCTTCCAGGCAGCGCAGGTCTCCTCTGCCAGCGGCAAGGCGTGGCGATGGCAAACCCTGAGCGCATCAATCTTTACCTGCCTCGCGGCGCTGCTTGCCGGCCCCCTTGGCGCGGCGCAGGCGCTGTGGCTCGTTTCGACAGGCGCATTGCTGACGGTGGCTATGGTGCTGCTGCGTTACCGGGAATAAGGGATAAAAAAACGCCTGCTATAAAAGCAGGCGTTAAACAGGTCTGTTTGACAACATATTGGTGCTTCACTCAACGTTGTGTCCATGGTGTTTGATGAGGCCGAAGCGACATCTGTCGGTGGACGATAAGCACCCTAAATGGCTCTGCATCATTCCTGAGTTTATGAGGCGCTAAGGCGAACATAAGAGGTGGAATGAGCATCTACAGGTATATTATTGCACGTAACGTGCCAGAAATGCATAGGGTTATTGTTTATCGCCTAACTTTTTAAGATAACAGGAAATTATTTCAGGAATGGGGCTATAGGGCAGGTAAAAAAACCGCTGAGACGCGCGTAATGTCTCCTGTAAGCGACACTATTAACGACGTCTTAAAATTTTTATATATTTCAGAGAGTTATTTGTCACTGTTTCACGACAGGCCTGAGAGCGGATGTCGGCAATAAGCAACAGAGATGATAAACGACGGAAAACAAAAAACCCCGCCGAAGCGGGGTTCAAAATTGGTCGGCGAGAGAGGATTCGAACCTCCGACCCACTGGTCCCAAACCAGTTGCGCTACCAAGCTGCGCTACTCGCCGATGTACTGCTTTT
>Ga0209370_1000540_pt1 | contig 48163 bp, 65 predicted proteins | sample AgamicAtPrz_FD_187164 | JGI IMG/M metagenome (GOLD analysis project Ga0209370, IMG submission 187164) | Agave microbial communities from Guanajuato, Mexico - At.P.rz (SPAdes) (version 2) | ecosystem: Host-associated > Plants > Phyllosphere > Phylloplane/Leaf | place: Guanajuato, Mexico...
CAAAGCGATTTATCTTTGCAAACAACTGTTCTTCCTGCTGTGGCTGCGCATATGGGGTTTGGTTGTTGGCATAAGCAGAATCACTGATACCTGTTTTTTGGTTTCCGGCCTGCTGGGTATTGGCTTGTTTTTGGTTGTCCTGGGTGGTAACTGCAGTTGCAGTATCTGTTGAAGGTTCTTCCGGCACCGGTTTTACTTGTTCAGGCTTGTTTAGCATTTTGTCCATGACGGCTTCCATGCTGTCATCCTTATGAGCTCCCTCCTGAAGTACCGGCGCGGCTTTTACACTGTTTTCATCAACAACTGGTTCAGCCTTATCCATGCTGGAAATAACCAAGTAGGCAAATATCGAACACAGAATGATTACAAGAAGCACGCCGCCACCAATAGCAAAGAAGACCATTTTGCTGATCCCCCGACGCCGACCGGCAGGTTTCAACGAAAAATCACCCCGGCCCATGTGCGGCACGTCAGCAACAGTATCTGCCGATGCGCCGCTGATACTGTTTTCAGTTGGTTGCATTGTCCTTCACCTCCAGAACTTCCCCAGTTGTTGTACCGTTGTAGTTATACCGGCCACTGTTGTTTGCATCTGTTCCCAATGCGAGCACCAAATTATTCAGGCGCAGCCGAAACTCACGACTGACTGAATGCACGACCACAATGTCGTTAACGGGATGAGTGTTAACGCGGGTTTCCGTTCCATCGGGCAAAAGCTGATAAATTGCCGGTCGCGGTGCATTAGTAGGAAATCGAATACAGGTAAATGTCCCGTTGTCCCATATCTCAGACGGGGCAAGAGACATATCACCGCGTCGGCGATATTTGCGATTAATAGCTGGGCCATCACAGGGGTTGACGTTCATATTGAGCCCCTTGAATGGGGTTTCCCCTACCTTTGGCGGCTGCGGATAATTGAACCGCAACAGATAGGTCATTTGTGCGGGTTTATCAGTCAGCTTGAGCTCAAAAAGGTATGTGCGGAAGTTGGTACTGACGAGAACGTTAGTTTCCGGGTCAACCGCATTGATGCTGGGCTTGATAATCAATAGCCCCCCGGCTTTGTTTGAACCAATGAGCCATTCATTGGTTTTGCCCGGCACAAACGCGCCCGTATCCATATTAATTGTCTCGCCCGGTTGCAACTGGATGCCTGTCGGTCGCTCTTTCATGGTGTAAATGCGATAAACCTGATCTGGACTATACATGGCAACCTGCACCCGCGAATCTAACTGCGTTCCCCGGCCTGCTGTTTCAGCATTCGCCACTGTCACCTGCAAAATCAGAAGGCAGCAAAATGCAATAAATTTAGATGCTGTCATTAATTGCTCCCGGTATTTGTCAGCGTTGGCTCCCATCCCACTACTAAATAACCTTTAGGATTGAGCCACTGATCGCCCTCTGTCTTTGGTGGGTTAGAGTTGTTAACCGAAACGATAGCTATCCAGTTGATAGGGTCAGCGCCCTGCACTGGTCTTCCGTCAGCCATAAGTAGCGTCTGACTGTATCTAACCTGATAACTACGGATACCTTTGTCTCCGCCAGGTAGCTTGTCCTGATCGCTGCGTGGCAGCTGCACAATGGAATTTATCTCAGTGCGTACCTGCTGCTGCATAGCAAGTTTTTCGGTGTAGCCCTTTTTCGAAAGCTGGAAATTTTTGTAAGGCGTGAAAACATCCTCCGATGAGGTCAGTTTAATAAACTGAAAATTTGCTCGCTGAGAAGCCCAGTTATAAGACTCATGCGCAAGCACCCATGCAGATATAAAGTGTTTATCTTCCGCCACATCAGCAGAATCACTCATGCTGTAAGACGGTTTAACAATATCCACATAACCACTATTTTTATCTACGCGAATAACAAACGGCTCTACTGTTTTGAGCGGTGACAGACTCATATTTGCGATAATGCTCATGCCCAATAATACGCCGAGAAATATAGACAGCCGCCTTGAATTTTGCGCTTTCTTCTTATAATCCTCCGCCACTCTCGATTCAAACCACTTGGCAGCATGTTGATACATTCGTTCGAGTTTGGCTATTTCCCTTTGATTGTCCTGAATTGGGCCATCACCATAAACCAGATTTCGTTCTTCCTCGGTATTCTTTTTTATTTTTTTGCTTAACCCAAGCATTATTTACCTCCTTGCTGAGCATTCACCGTTGGTGGGTTGGCATCTTGCCAGTCTCCATATGGTTGCGGTTTTTTTACTGCAGTACTACACGCGGATAAAAACAGGGAAAGCCAAAAAGCAGCACTAATGCCGATTATTTTATTCATAGATAAATCCCAGAATTATTAGACGAGAATAAATTAAAATATTATTTAATCCGGTTCCCGCGCATCCTCATTAAAGCTTTTCCGCCTTTAGCAGCCATTTTCGTAGCCGCCCCCAGTCCTGTCCCTCGGCTTATGATTCCTCCTGTTCCTGTCGTGCCTGTCGGTGAACCGCTCATGATAGCCGCCGCATACTGAGGAATTTCGGTTGCAAGTAATGTAAACGATCCAAAGTAAAGAAGTAGGCTCAGACAGGTAAGCAGGTCTGTTTGTATCTCACCATCCTTGACAATATTTGTATTAACAAAGGCAATCTCTACACCTATAACAACCGCAAAAAGTGCTTGCGCAAGCATAAACCCGCCCAGCGTTCCTACCCATCCCCAAAAATATTGCTGTGTACGTGGAAAAACTGCGAAAGCAATAAATATAGGGCCAATGACAAGTATCAACATGGTCGCACATTTAAGCGTAATGAGCGTTCCAACAGCCACACCAAGAAAAGGCAGACCGCCAGCCAGAAGAAAAATCAGCGCCAGAACTCCGTAAAACGTCGCTTTAAGGTTGGTAATTGAAAATTCCATTGCCTGAATGGTATTAATCAGAGCATCCAGATATGAACCAATCAGACTATCGACAAGGTTATTATTAGTCCCTCCCGTTCCTGATATTGTATTCCCTAACCATACAGGAAAATCTGTAACTACAGGAATAACCGTTGTTGTATACCACGTAACGCTAAAAGCCATCATCATTATGATACTGGCTTTAAACATTGTCATGAGGACTTCCTGAATAACCTGTGTAAGCCCCATAAAGTACCAGTACAGCGAATTCATCAGGATATATATCATCCAGAAAACTCCCCATAGTGCAGAAATAACAGCCATAACTTTTGACACGTTACCCATCTGCGTTTTGGTTGCTGCATCTATGGCACTAAACAGGGTGGCTGCGACCTGCACGTCCATATTTGACCTTTAATTTTTGGTGGGAGATCTACTCATAAGTAGGACGGGTTTTTGATTTACCCAGCATATAATCTTCGAAGGCTTGAGCTCGGCGCGTATCCTCAATTTTATCTTTTTGCTCCATCAGGTAACGGGAATTCTCAAGCTGCGCTTTCTGATTTTGCAACTCAAGGTTTTCCTGTTGGTAACGCAGCGCCAGTTGTTCACGATCTGCCGGAGTCTGTACCGTATTCAGCTGCGTTCGTAGCCCCTCAGCTATTTTCACACGCGAGTTTGTTGCGTTGTATTGATCTTCTAGCACCCCGGCCTGAGACAGAAGCCTGTCGAATGCGGCCTGAATTTTACTGTTACTGCTTGTCAGACCATAGCGGGCTCTGAGGTCTGTTAGGTTTTGTGTACGGCTGTAAATATCCTGCCAGTCACTGACGGGAAGGAGGCTGTTTAGGGTAGGGTCATTCAGGAAATCCCCCAACTTGTTATTGCCCGTAATTATCCCTTTATAGTTTTCATACTGGCTTTTCGCTTGTGCTATTGCATCGCGTGCCGCCGTCAGCTGGTCAAGCGCTTGGGCTGCCTGCTGCTGAGCGTTTACGATCAGCTGTGTAAGCTCCGCAACACTGACTGTAGGAATACCAGTTGCCTGCACAATGCCAGGTAGCGTTTGTCCTCCCAGCAACAGGGCTAAACTCAGAGCTAACGGCTTTATTCGGTTATGCTTCATGCTTCATTGTCTCCAGATATTCATTATCAATGGGCTGGCCATAATTGCGCATGCGCTCGATAAACAAAGGCAACCACACGTCAGGGTCAGTTGTTCCCTTTTCCTGTCGGACGTTCAGCGCCACCATTTCATCAAGGAAGGGTTTAACCCATACAGCGGGATCATTACTTTGCAGTTTCTCCCGAACTCTTTTTGCTACCGCAAGATTAAACTGCGTAGCTGACAGCAACGGTAACCAGTATTCCGTGCGACCAGTGAGCGCAAAGCTCAACATAACGCCCTGATTTCCCTGTCTTACGAGCATTTCATAGCTGTACTGTCCCAGCTCGGCTATTTTTTCAAACTGTCTGCCTTTAACGCCAAATTCTGCATATTTATCGCGTTTGGCCTGGTCATTGGCCATCCAGATCTGAGTTATTACCTGCTGAACGATAGATGCGCCATATTTGGTATCAAGTGGCTGCTCCGGGGTTTGTGTGTCCATTATGATGCACTCGCCACGCATACGCCCTGCGAACAAAACCTCGGTGATAATGTTGGCCGTAGTGTCAAACATCAGCATTGCCCAGTATTCAGATACCTGGTTAACAAGTAGCTCTCCGGGGTGGCGGGCATGCATCCGTTTTTTTAGGAAAGTTAATATGTTAAGCAGTACCTCTGTCTCTTCGGGATGCTTGGCAACGTATTCTTTTTTGAGAATGTCCGTACAGTCGAATGCAATCCGGCGAAAATCCGCGGCATCAAAAGTATTTGTTGGACTGTCAAGCACCCAGGCGTTTATCCCTGCAGTGTCTCGCCCCTGTACTTTACGGCACCACTTGGCAAGGCGTGACTTGAGGCTGTTCGGCCCGGTATCGGGTAAGTATTGATGCAGAAGCGACATTGATTTTGCCGCGTGGTTGTTGTGCTTCATAACGGAATCGATGCCCTGCAGGGCCAGGTGTTCATCATTTTCATCCATCCCGCCAGCACAAACTTTTATTACATCAAACAACATCTGGCGAAGTTCAATCGAGTCCTCAAGCTGAAATAGCTGTATACCGGGAAAAACGCCAGGCTTAATCGAGAAATAAGCCGCCCCAAGCGCCCGCAACATATTTTCCATAGCGTTGTTGTAGTCAATTGCAAAAATCAGCGGGTTAAAGCGGCTCAGGAAAAATAACAACATGGCTTCAAATGTCGTTTTACCGGCACCTGTCATAGCGTGGAGGGCTGTGTGTCCGGGTAGCATCTTACCGATACTATTCTTACCTTCGGGGCTATTGTGAAGGTTTAACTGATGCATTCCACCTTTAGGTGTGCGCATCGGTATTACCGCTGAGCCGTCACCTAAAGGATTACCTTTCGCTTTGCCTGCGGGAGTGACGTGCAGTGAAAAAAAGCATGCCAGATTCTCTGTAGATCGTGGCGAACGGTATATAACATCGGTGTAGGCTGGAAACATGGTTAACCAGGTATTGTAATTTGAGCTCGTTGATCGAACGAACTCTGCGCCCCCCCCTTTAAACATATTCTGCAGCTCAGAGCCAAACGTTACGGCCTTTTCTGGCGTTTCACCAAATACGATAAGGCTCGCATGGTGCATACCAAATACCCGCTCACCCTGCATTACTTCCTGTATCGCAAGTTCCAGTTCTTCTGTCTGTCCTGATTCCCCTTCTGTAGAAGCAAGGTCGGACATCTGAACCGTCAGGCGATGCTTAATTTTGTTTCGTTCTTCAAAATGAAAGGTCTGTGTGAGGCAAAAATCACACTGCATATCGAGCAGTTCGTCCCACATACCGGGTCGGCTTTTTTTGGGGAGGGAGCGTAAATCCCAGGTTGTCGCGTAGCGTGTTTTCCCCGCATAGGGCCGGTTTTCAACGTAATCGTAAGCACCAAACCCAGTTTCACCGTCTAATACTGCATCACCAATACGGGTATCAGTAATAAGCACATCATTATCCACACCATTAAAAAGGTAGTAATAAAAGCGCCCTACTTCCGTATACAGGTATGTTTCGCCGTAAAGTGATTCTTCTCTTTCCTCCATCCCCAGGAACGAAACCCCGTATTCACCTAGCATTACTTTGCAGATTCGCAAAAGGTCTTCCATTCGCGCAATGCCATCATCCAGATCGCTGTATTTGAGTATCAGCGACGCTGCATATCCGACCTGGCGGAATTCACCAGTGCGGAAAGGTTCGAGGTAAGCATCTGCGAGATCCTGCAGTATCGGCAGGTCAAACCTGAAATCACCTTCCAGAGATGTCCGGGATTTAAACGTATGGGTTTGCATCATCAGGTTTCGCCCTTCCTGCTTTCCCAACGCCTGAAAGCATCGGTTTTGCCTGATGAATTCGCGATTAAGTACTTCTATTTCGCGTGTTTCATGCGCAACACCTTTAAACCGCATGACGGCCAGCAAATGAGAATCGCCCAGCGTGCAAATGTATGGATGAACGTGATGGCCAAGCCAGGGTAATTTTTTATTCTCCGGGGAGAAAATTTTTGCGGATAATGCGTCTGGCATTTTTTTTGCTCCAGTCAGGATTACGCGGCGTGATCAATAGATGGCGTCCATAAAGGCTGTTCAGCCTGCGTCTACGCAGACTGAACATGAATCGTCGCAGGGCTCTGTCATCCAGGGCGCAAATGATGCGTACTGCAAAGAATGACAGAACCGGGACTACTGGAGGTAACAACCCCCACCATCCGAAGAAATAGATCCCTGCGAAGAAACAGACGATAAACGCCAATCCATGAAATATGAGAACAAATAGCGGCACACCAACTGTCATCGCTACCCTGCTCATCGCGTTATGCGTTTCAAACTCAAGGATTGTGTTATCGTCACTCATGAAGAAATAGAGCCTCCCCACAGGCTATAAGCCCATGTTGCCAGCGCTACGCTGCCGCCAACAACACCGATCACCCCAGCTGTTTTGAGGTAATCGAAGAACTGAATTTCCATAGAGCCGACCATACGGGATATCAGCCAACCGATACCGCAATAAACCATCGAGCACAGTGCTGCGATGCCACCGAGTATGATCAAGCCAGTCTTAAAATCGCGAGCAAAGCTCAGAATCGGGTCATACCAGGCCGCACTTGCCAACTGAGGCGAAAGAGCTAAACACATGATCATTAGCCCCCCAAAATAGCGCTGGGGCGTCAGCCATAGTGCTGCTTTGGTGAGTTTCTTCTGTATTTCATTCATTATTTTTTCCTTAGTTAACTGCAAACAACAACGTCACTTGACTGGTCGCTTAGAAGAGAATTCCAAGTTCGAAATTTCTAACCGGCGCGAGTTTCCGGCACCTCAGCCGGTGCTTTATTTTCCTTTTGCTGTTCAGGTTGTGGTGGGGAGGCAGGAGGTGGTGCGGGGCGCGGATATTCGCGCAGCACATCCCATGATTCGTAAACCGGGGGCGCAGCAGGTGACTGTTGCGCGGGTTGATTTTCAATGTCTTCTCGCGTGCTTGGCACGCTGTATTTATCTCCTGTCTGGCTGTAACCGATGCGTTGTACATAGGTTGTCTGAGAAAAAGCTTTTTCGGGCTTCTGACCGGTAATAAAGTTCCCTGAGTAGTAACAGCTCAGCGCTCTCTTAACCGTTCCTCCACGCACGAAGCAGTCGCTGATTATTTTTTCGAAAATAGAGAGGTTCTTACATGGATCAAGTAACTGGCTGGATGTGACGCCGTAACGGGAAAAATTCGCCTGATTGATTTGCATCAGGCCGACAGAGAAATTTTTCCCGGCTGCTTTAAGTTGAGTTATTTGCTTTATGGCGTCTTCTACGGAAGACGGATAGATCGGGTTTCCTCCGACGACACCAATAGCGAGCGGGTTAAAGCTTGATTCTGTCCGGGCAACGTCCATAACGGTATCCGGATGAACCGATGCGGCACACGTCATAGCCAGCCCAACAAGGGCAGCTGTTGACAGCATGGTTTTCTCCTGGGTGAGGACAGGCGTTAAGATCAGGCAAAGCGGAAATCTTTATTGCTGACAGAACGGACAACCTGTTTGCCCAACAGGTTAATGAGCAGTATGGAACGACGCAGGCCGTCAGGCTCATCGTATACTGCTTCCAGTCCTTCCAGCGGGCCTCGCGTCAATTCAACACGCTCTCCCTTCGCTGGAAGGCTTTCAGCTGATAAGGCTGAGGTTCGCGAATCAATACATTTGCGGATATCATCCATTTTTGAATCCGAAATGATCGCCGGTGTGCCGCCAAAGCTAACCAGGCCTGATACGCCGCGAGTGTTCTTAACTTCGGTAGTATGGATAACTTCTGGATCAAAATAAGCGAACAGGTATCCGGGGAAAAGAACGTTGTCACGCAGCTGGTTCAGCTTCTTACCATCACGCATAGAACTTGTAGTGATAACGGGGAGATAACATTTGACACCCTGGCTGAGTAATGAGGACTCTGCCCTTCTCTCCTGATTATGTTTTGCTTTTACAACAAACCATGCCGGGAATATTGAATTAGTCATCGTCTCCTCCCAATTCTTTACTACCTGCTTTTAGATTCTTAAATCGCTCAATCATATCTTCCTCAATTTTGTTAAGGTGATGATCAATGATGTAATGAACAACCCAACTGGTTTTAACGCTGATGTTAGTGAGAAACGCTATACGCCGTGCGGCCTCTTCGAGTTTCGCATAACGATCTTTACCAACATAAACGGACTCTGTTTTCTTATCAGCGTCCGGGTTAATTTTTGTCATATCCCCTCACGTAATAAATTTGGGACTGCACCGATTAACTAAAGAAAAAGGCACGCTTCCGCCCCTCCTTATTATTTTTAAAAGGCACTTAAATATTTCCATAGCAATTGAGCCATCACCCGAAACCGGGTAAACGGATGAGATTTTCACTCTGTAATATGGAAAACTCTGATAAAAAGTTTCCGCTTTACAAGCGTAAAATAAGTTAAATTGCCATCCAGGAACAGTCTGAGAAAGTCATACTTTTTTATGTATGGAAAATTGCACTAACGAGAATAAAATATAAATCAGATGTCACAAACCCAGTATATATGATGTAACATAACCACAATACACAGGCCAATGCTCTGATGTGTGCGAAAAAAAACCGCCTCAAGGAGGCGGTTTTCTCGTTTATCCCGCCTCCCGTTTTATAAAGAGGCTGGCATTGATCCGCAAGAGCACTACAGCCCTAAGCTGGCCAAGCGAATCGACGTTAAGTAACCGTCTGCAGGTTGTCAGAGATTTATCGACAGCTGGTACAGACACTCGACGAATTCCGGCAACCTCTTCCCTTCCCAACCCATAGCAATAAAGTAACGCGGTTTCTGTCTGCACAGGCGTTAACTCTGGAAAAAGATTGTGAAACAATTTTAAATGGGTAGTATCTATCGCAGCCATTACAGCCTCCTGGCAGGTTGTGGTGGTCAGCTGTACAGTTGGAGGGCAATTCCGGCTGTACAGCGCCCTACATATAGTGCTCTGATGAGTTATATACAGCCCAGTGGATAGCCTGATAATCTCATCCAGCACCCGTTTTGTATAAAAAATATCCGATTATATCCTACTCCCTAATTAGTTGTATTTAGGGCGATCCTTTGATTTACCTAACATATAATCTTCAAAAGCTTTTGCTTTATATTTATCCAGACCGGCTTTAGCGTTTTCGCAATTTTTGCCGTTCATTTCACCTGCATCACATTTTTTTAGTACCTCTTCGGCCTTTTCGTGATTGGCTTGATAATAATCAGCGTCATATACCTTTTCGCCGCCACATGCACTGAGGCTCAGAGTAACTAACGTAATGAAAATAATTTTTCTCATGTAAATTCCTTATTTGAATGGAAATGGATCACACAGTACGCATCATTTTGCGGCTAATATTTCACCAATAGGCGGTACTGTTCTTGAAGACAGAATCTTTCTGCTTTCCCAGCGGTCATGCGCCGCCTGAACGTTGATCCAAAAGTCATCGTCTGTTTCAAATAACGCAGCAAGTAATGCCGCCTCTTCAACACTAATACGTCGGCTGTTATTAACGATTTGACCGACAACCTTACGTGACAGCCCCATCACATTCCCCAGTTGCTCTTGAGTGATTCCCATCGGTTTAAGGAATTCCTCGGAAAGCATCTCGCCGACTGTTGTTGGTTCTGCTGCTTTGGTGTCCAATTTGACTCCTTAAAATTTGTTAGGGTGAAGATAAAGATCGTAAGCCTGCCCGTCACGCCTGCGAAAAATTAAGCGCCACTGTATCGATACCCGAATGCTCGACCAGCCTTGCAGGGTTCCAGCAAGCCTTTCATAGTTATTGTTATGTGCTGCAAAGAGTGACTTTTCTGTTGTCGCAGCGTCAATGAGCGAAAGCTTGCGACGTAACTGTTTTTCTATGCTGGCTGGTATATCGCAGTTGCGTACATTGTCCAGGTAGAAAAATGCTAACGCTCCGCTTTCTCCATCCCTAAAGCTACCTATCATACTTCTCCCCTCTTTTACTGACCAAGTTAAATGTATCCTAATCGGTAACACCATGCAACCAAAAAGGGAGCATTTCGCGCATTATAAGGCGCATGGTGCGTCAGCTATGGTTTTCGATTTTGGGAGTGCGAGCAGTGCGCAGCACGACATCGATGCGCGTAGCGCATGAAAGGCGGCACACTGAAATTTTATGTCGCTCTGTTGTTAATCCGCCGAGACCCGGCAAAGCCGGTTGATTGATAGAAGATCGCTATTAACCCCCCCTTCCTGCAAAGCCATAACCCGCTTTCAGCGGCGCAAACGTTATGTGCGCGGTCGGAGTGGTCACGGCGTGGCGAAGCCACAGCCGGGGCGTATCTCCGCGTTAGCGCCCGTTGAGGGCGCTTACGAGCGTGTAAGCAAAACGTTCAGCGATATTTACTGAGGCATCTGGTGTGGCCGGATTTATCCAATCCCTCGACGGCTAACAGGCGAGCTGTTAACCCTCTCACGATTCCGATCTGAACGCCCCACGCTTTAGCGTGGGGAGCTACATCAGAGGCGCTTGCGCCGATGCTGTTTGGTTATCCACTTTTTAAAGGGGATAACAGTAATGTCTTTTATTTTTTGGTTTATCTTTTAATACGTAAGTAATTAAAAGATAAACCAAAAGAGTAATTGCGGCGTATCGTTTGCACTTAATGATCACTTACCCACAAGCTATACAGCAGTTTGGGGGGGGCTACGCCGGAACCGTCGAAAAATCCGTCACGCAGATAGGGAAAATAGTTTGGATTTCGAAAATTATTGTACGTTAAGGTTGTTTTTTGTACTGCGGCTTATTGCGGGCGTACAGAATCCCCGCCAGCTAAGGCGGTAGTCGATAGGGATCAGGCTAAGGTTAGGGAGTAGTATTCCTGTTTACGTTGGCGAGCTGCTTCACGCTTCGCTTTCATCCTGGCTAACCCGGCTGCGGCTTTACGAGTCCAGTTCTCAACCTTGATAGCGATTAGCCGGACATCCCCGGAGGATATGATTTCTTCCAGGTTCGCCTTAAGCAGCCTGGCGCGTTCCCGATAAACCTGTTTTAGCGGGATGCCGAGAATTGCAAAGAAATCCTCTGTAACCTCGATGTGCTTACATGCACAACGGGCGTCATAAGGGTTGAAAGGGGCTTTTTCCGAGATGATGGCATTAAGCCAGGAGAGGCGATCACATCCCCGGCTGGCACGAGAAATCGACTGATGACCCGCATCACTGCGCGTCGCAAGTCCAGCGCGTTCAGCCAGCGTTTCAAGGTTATGTATGGTTTGCCAGTCCCTCAAATCCAGATCGTCAAGGATGGCCAGCATCAGTTCACAGAGCGTTTCAATGCCGTACTTGTTTGCTTCGTTGACCCAATACTTATTGTGCCGAATACGGCGCCGAAGTTCGTTTTTGATTTTGATTCGCCCAGCTTCCGTCGCCAGCGACTTAATCCACCGATTGAGGAACCGGCGACGCTTGCGCGAGGCAACGTTATAACAGGGGCTTTGCTTTGCGATGCCCGTCGGTGAAGCAGGTGATTTGAGAGAAAGACTCTTATCAGTCACACCCGCCCGCACTTATGGCGGTGTATGGGGGTTGTGTTAGGTTATGCATTTGCTATAATCCTTCACAGGCCAGCGCCTGCTTTTGACCCCCTGATATCTGACGATTCCGCCAAGTTTCTGACAGATTTCGGGGGGTTTTTGCATTCAGGGGTTGAGCTTTCGCTTTACCCCTATCCCTGGACGCTATTACCGGGAACGTCCCACCCGTAAAATACGGTAAAATGCTCCGCAAATTTAACACGCAGAAACAAAACAGGCAATTTCTGAAAGATCGAAAGGATCAAAAAACCGGATCGCGGCGGAGACCAGGTTTTGTGAGACTCTGAAAGAAAAAGTTGCAGGGATGAGCGTGTGTTAGATGACGTGTTTCCACACGCTGGCAGGAACTTTATCGTAGAACTTCCCCATAATGATTTCAGCGAGCCGGTGATCTGCTGCTGAGTTAAAGGATTCCAGTTGCGCTCCTGTTAGCCTGTTCCGTGTATGTTCCATGACTTTTTCTAACGTTTCCTGATTGCGGCACCGGCGCAGCCGCAAAAGCCAGTCTTTTTTGTTGGTATACATATTTGCTCCATTGGCACTATGGCTGCTGGCCAGACAACTTTGCTGGCCAGCTGGGGGGAATTACGCTACTGCAGGGCCGTCATTATCCATTGTTTGGTATTGCTCATAAGTCTGATACTGCGCTGCTTCGTCAACTTCGGCTTCACGATCAAGAGGCCTGCCTTGCCAGGCAACACGTTCCCCGGATCTCATTTCTGACTTCCCATTGGCTAGTTTTTGCTCCCACTCAACCTTTTCCTTGCCATTGTTGGTCAGACTAATACGCTCACCGATTTCCAGCCCCTCTACTGCCTGTTCGAGATTAACGCCCCAAACGATTTTTTCTTTGCCGGTCGGGCCTTGCAATCTGACATAGTAACTGTCGTCGCGCTCACCTTCTGGCTTGGTCAAGTCGGGTTTAAAGTTATATGGTGCCGGTCCGTGTTCAAGAAGAACCCCTTCATGCACAATTTTTCTGGTGCCTTGAGGTCGTTCTTGTGACGGTTTTTGATTTTGCTGGGTGGTGTTTTCCTTCGAAGTTGCTTGTTGGTTTTGCATTTTAGAAATTATTTCTGCAAACCTGCGCTCTACTCCCTCAAGCCGTGCTTTAGCATCAGGGGCATAGTATACCGAGGTTAGTTCCATCCGTTGTGCGCGAACATCGTCTAAATAAATCTCAAGCATAACTGGATCAAGGTGTTTAACGTTCTCATCCAGCACCGCATAAAACTGCTCAATTTTTGCAAGCGCGGCTTCAAACTCCTGTGTCCTTGTCGGGAATTCTTCCGGCATGCTGTCTTGCCATTTAGCGTGCGCATTGGCCACTTCACTTCTGATGCGATCGTTGTCGATTTTTCTGCCAAGAATGTCTTGTAGCGATGCCTCCAGTTGGGCACTGGGCCCATCGAGTTTCGCATCAGCATCGTAACTGTCTGATGAGTACCAGTAGTTACGCAGCCCGGCACTTTCCTTACTGAGCTCATTAATTTCTTTAGTCAGGATGTCAGTATCAAGCGAGCCAGATTTCTCGATCAGGTCATTAAAATCTTTCTCCAGCTCTGAAAATGCTTTTTTGAAGTCTGACACTGATTCAGGCCGCGCCGATTCTGCAGATGAAATATTTTGCCCTTCTTTCTCTAATTCCAGTTCCTGCTTACGTTCTGCAAGCCTTCTGTTCATTTCTTTGTCAGTGAAATGAATATCAAGTCCTTTCTGAGCAACTACCTCAATTGCCATATTCTTGAATGACTCAGTGCCTTTGACGTTAAGTGTGCTGCCGAATTTCTCTTTAGCCAGTTCCAGCGCTACTGCAACGGCAGATTCATTGAGGCCGTTTTTGCTGACCGCTATTGTTTTACCAGTATCGATAAACAATGTCTTATCAGTTGACTTGTCCAGATAGTGAATATTTTCGCTTAGCTTAGATTTTCGCGTATAAAGATCTGCGGCGGTGATGATTCGCACTTTTTCGCGCAGGCTGCGTTCACCTAAATTTTCTTCTACCTGGTCTGCCAATTTTTTAAAACGCTGCTTGGCCCCTTCCGGGGTTTTCTCTTCTTCCTCGGCTTTGTTTATAGTATTGCGATATTTTGGTTCTGGCTTAATTTTGCTTCTGATATCTGCACTGCTCATTTTTTGATGCTCCTGTTGGTTGTACCACTGAGGATGATTTATCAACTGATGGGCTTTAAGTCGCTCAAACATAAGCACACCCAGCAGTTGGTTTTTTTCCTTAGAACTAAGTCGCTTATCGCTAATAATTGATCTACGAGTCTGATAATATTTCTGATCGGCAAGAAAAAGTGCGTTTCGCTGTTGTCCAGACAATGAGTTTCTTTCCTGCTGGCGCTGCAGGCAGGAAGCCACATAAGAAGCGCTTTTTGCTGCACGCGGCATAACCTTGCGAATAAGTTTGACCTGTGGCTGCTTTATCTTTGTTGATGGTTCCGAGTCATTAAAAAGTCTACGACTGTGCCGCTCGATTTCGGTCACGTCTGCGATGTGTCGGCCATTGCGGGCATAAACGGGAATACCTAATTGTCGGTTTCCATATCCGGGTAATCCCCCTCTGACGGTAAAGGTGGTGTCTGTTCTGCCCAGTCCTGGAACGCCGGAGAATCTGTATGTTTCTCTATATCCGGGATCGTGCTCGAATTCTCTTGCGGGAGAATCGTGCTGGGATTGGTATCCTGTGTTGTTGATGATTTCTGCTGACTCTTCGATTCCCGTTTCCGTTGTCTCTCTGCCTTCTCCGTCGCTTCCTGCGCTTTCTGTTCCTGTCGGCGCTGCTCTTTTTCTTCCCGTTCTCGTTTCCTCAAAGCTGCCTCGTTTTCCCGCTCCTGTCTCTTTTGTTCTCGCTGGATTGCTCGTTGCTCTTTCTCCAGATTCTCCTTCTCCCGCCGGCGCTCCCGTTCTTCCTTCTCTTCTTGTTTCTGTTCTGCCGCCATTCGATTCTGTCTCTCCTGTTCCTCCGTGATATAAATCAGATCGCAGTCCAGAATCTCCTCCTGGTGGTTGCTGCTCCACGTAAACGCGTGCATTACCCGGCAAAAACACCGCGCCTGTGGAGCTTCTGGCTTGCCCGTTAATTGCCACATCGCCGCCGGACACACTTTGCATGCGATTGGCAGGCCCGGCAGACCATCCGTTTCCAGTTTCAACAGTACTTCGCTGGTTATTGCCCGCCCGCTCGGAAGGGTGTAACTCATTTTGACCTCCAAATTTTTCATAAAACTTTATTTGTTCATTAGCGAGGATGTTTACTTTTTCATTGATATCCACTTGCTGGTAATAATTATTTCGGGAAGATTTAGAGGCTTTTACTATGTATTTAATTTCCTTAGAACGCATTGGCCACTCATGCAATCGTTCGGAGATCACATGCTTTTCTAAAGGAGGTTTTGTTAGTTTTCTGTCTACCAGAAAACTGTCATTGAAAATTGTCTCCTTAAGGTTGGTGAATTTCTCATCGCCGGGTAATTTAACAGCTATATATTCGTTTTCTTTCCCATCATTTCGTATTCGCGTTTCACCGTATTTAGAAACAGCATTGTAAAAGTCTTGCCTGTTCTTGATATCAGACTCGATAATTTCTTTAACAAGACGTTGCTTAAACTCTCTGTTTTTGCCTCGAAAGTCATCACCTTTATATCGCGACAAAACATCTGCAGCATTATAGGGATTAACTCGAACATGCTCACGGGGCGATTCCAGATTATATTTCTGATTAACGTACTCCTGAAAAGCTTCAAGATATCGTTCAGTGCTATTTGGATCACCAATAACATCAGAGACATTACCAGAAAGAAGATTAATTTTTGGCACTACAATATGAATGTGCGGTTTTCTATCGATCTTCCCACCTGTTCTTTTATCATAAAGAGTTTTTATTTTTGGTAAGTGCGCCTCTGCATAAAAGTTATACTCTTCTTCCTCATATGCAAACATGAGAAATTCACGAAATTCATTTGTTATTGCCTGGAGCGTTATGTTAGATACCTCTTCCTCACGGAAGGATAATGTAAAAGTAGTATACCTATTTTGACCATTATCAGGTATGGATTTATAAACCCGGTCTGTAACATTCAAATCACCATGGAGAATTACACGTTCATCTAATTCATCCCTGCTATAATCACGACCATTTTTAACACCTTCCTCTAAATATTCTTTGACGCCTGAATTATAACCACTAACTCTTATCAGCATCTTCAATCCCTCTTAATAAAAGAGTTCGGATATCTATTAACGCATTAAGTAACCTACCGTATAGACTTTCTGAAATCCTGTTTTCATTGTGTGCTGAGTTAGCTTTATGAGCTATTTGGTTGAGGTTATTACTTGCTTTGTTGTAGTAGAATATCAAAGACTGCATATCTTTTATGATGACGTTGATTTCTGCCTTTTTATTTATAACAACATCACGAAAATATTCAGATTTTGACATACCGGCATCAGCTATCATCTGTTCCATCTTGTCGAAATCTTCTTGCGATACACGAAAGTGGAGAACCTTTTCTTTTGTTTTTTTAACCGACATAACTAAGCCTTAGACCAATTGAGTTTCAGCCCGCGCAGCGGGGGGTTTCAAAGGGGTATCCCCTTTGGCGCGTCGGTTGGATACGGGATGGCTTGCCATTCCGTATACAATCGGGAACGTGCCTCTTTATATTACGCACCTGTTTTCTTCACACAAAAAGCACACATAACGCACCATTCCCCAGACTGCATATCACACACTTTTCATCACTATTCACACATAAATCATCTAAAGTGCTTGACTAACACACATAATTCACCTAGATTTCACACATCACCTAGTCAACGGGGGCATTGATGGATGATTCGATAAAACAAAAGCTGAGTAGCCTGCTTGAGCTTCTCAGGAATCCTGACATTAAGAGCAAGCAGGCAGCGTTTAATGCCTGCTATGACGATTTAACACAGGTTAAAGAGATCGTATCCTGGGAAAAAATCGTAGACATCATTAAGCAAGAAACCGGCGTTTCGTTTGATGCTCGAACCGCTTCAAACATGTACGGCAGAACTCGCAGAAAAATTGAACCTTCTGCATTAAAACCAAAATTTCAAAATACTATTCCCCGCACTACTGACAAAAAAGTAACGGGTAAAGATGCAGCACCTAATAACGCGACGCAAAAGAAAGTTAGTAACCCTGGCGATCTAAGAACTTTGCGTAACCGAAATATAGATTTAGACGACCTTAAAGACGGAGATTAGAATGATCGTAACTATTCTTAACTGGACTGGCACTGTAGGTAAAACAACACTGGCTGCGCATTTACTTGCCCCCCGGATGGATAATGCACCTATTTATGCAATCGAATCTATTAACGAAACAGCGGCATCACTTGGAATTGATGTTGAGAAAATGAAAGGTAACAAGTTCCGTGAACTGTTTAAGAAAATCATGCTTGAAGATAATGCTATTATTGATGTAGGTGCATCAAACATCGAAGAATTCATGAGTAACATGGTTAAATTTGATGATTCTCATGAGGAAATTGATTATTTTGTTGTTCCTGTTACAAACGGAACCAAAGAGCAGAAAGAGACTATCTCTATGGTGGATGCACTTGCTCAAATTGGCGTTCCTGCATCAAAAATCCGAGTTGTTTTTAACCGGGTTGAGGCTGACGTATCAGAAGAGTTTCCGTATGTTCTAGGTTTCTGCAAAAAAGAAAAAAGCTTTATTGCTAATCCCAAATGTGCAATTTGGGAAACAGAATTGTTTGACGCTCTTTCTGTAAAAGGGCTCACAATAGATACCATTCTGAACGATACAACCGATTATAAAGCTATGATTCGCACTAACCGGGAAGCATCAGAAAAAGAGCGCAATAAATGGGCAGATATGCACGGTCTGAAAGCACTTTCAAAAAGCGTTAAACGTAACCTGGACGAAGTATATGATTCGCTTTTCTCGTAAGGTGTGATTATGGTTAATCAAAACCCAAAAACAGCCCTTGATGCCCTAATCGTAGAATTATTAGGTGATATTGGTGCTGTGCATGATGAAATAAAACAACTGCCGGTAAATCTGAAAGGCTCCCTTCGGGAGTCTTTAGATCTCATTGCTAATTCTGTAGAAGATGCTGAGAAAACCGTGAAGGCGCTCCAGCTGGAGACACAAAATAATCTCTCTGCAGCATCAAAATTGCAGGTAGAGACTCTCAACAATGAAACTCGCGCAGTAATAGAAGACTTATTTACTAAAGTTGTCAGTGATGAAATTCGTAAAACCGAGCGAGTTGCTATCAATCTACAGGACACACTTAACAGGTTCCCGTCATACTTAGGTAACCAGTATAAAAAGATGTGTTATGTCATGGGGGCTCTTATGGCTCTTGTTATTGTAATCTGTTGCATAGGAATGGGAGCTCTATTTATTCAGTCTCAAAGCTGGGAAAAGAGAAGCGTTGCAATTTTCAATGCTTATCAGGAACAGCAGAAAATCATATTGACACTACCCGATAACATGCGTGAAAAATTCAGAAAATGATTATAATGGGAACTGTTAATTCCTGCAGTTCCCATGAAATCGCTTCTAACATCTTCGGTCTTCGACCATTTTCCTTCTTCATAGCTGATATTGCTGAGGCTTCGCAAAGCGGTCTGGCAGGGGGCGCATGCGCACGATCTTGCGTTATACAAGTCTTAGTTTAGGGGTTTCGGCGCGAATCAGCATCCAGGTGATCACAGGCAACTTTTCGCGCCTTACATGCCCTGCGGGCATCTAATACCCAAGCCAGCGCAATACATCCTGCGCCTGGTATGCATCCAGCTCACCAAGATCACGATAGAAATCGGCAATATCGTCTTGATCATTTAAATGATGGTTTCGAAGTTCTTGCAAGGCCCGTGCTCTGGATATTGTGCAATTTTCTGCAGATTCAAAATAGTCACTACAGGTGCTGTCATTTTTCATGGCATATATCCAGGTAAATCCTAGAACGGGATATCATCATCAAAATCCATAGGCGGTTCATTAGATGGTGCTGGGGCTCCCTGCTGCTGAGCGCCGCCGGTGAACTGATTACCGGCTTGAGGCTGCTGAGGCTGCCCCCAGCCGCCCTGCTGCTGCGTTCCGGCTGCCGCGCCATTACCACCATGACGACCACCCAGCATTTGCATGGTTCCGCCAACGTTCACAACAACTTCTGTAGTGTATTTTTCCTGTCCTGTGCTATCTGTCCATTTGCGCGTTCTCAGCTGGCCCTCGATATATACTTGAGAGCCTTTACGCAAATACTCTCCTGCCACTTCCGCCAGCTTGCCGAAAAGAACTACCCGATGCCATTCTGTATTCTCTTTGATTTCTCCGGTTTGCTTATCACGCCAGCTCTCTGACGTGGCAAGTGTAAGGTTAGCAACTGCGCCACCGTTAGGCATATAACGTACTTCGGGATCTTGCCCCAAATTTCCGACGAGAATTACTTTATTAACACCTCTGGAAGCCATTTTTTTAACTCCTTAAAAATACTGTTGATTGATTTTTTTCCGCGTTCATGACGGCAATAAAACACCAATGCAATTCTACAAAGGAAAGACCAGCACCATTGAAGAAATTATGGTAGTTTTCAGACCTGAAATTTTGTACAAAATTTCTGGTTATTAATAATAGATATACCGTTATCAGGCAATCAGCGAAGCGTGTTTAATAAATATTACCGGTAGGTAATTTCATACTCACCAGATACAGGAACGCTGCAGAGTGAAATAAATTGGCCTTTCCCGGTATCACCATCGTACAAAAAATGAAAAATATTATTGCAGCCTGGTAAATTTGAGATCGCTTTTTCAAGGATATCTTTATCAAGATTAGTCTGTGTCTGAAACTGTGCCCTTTCATATTCAATGCCGGATGCGCTTTCGCAAGTTTTAACTTTGATCTCCAGCTTTATACGTTGTTTAACGAATGCAGGAGCGATTGCGTTATACAGCATCATAGTTATGCCTTTCATATCTGGTTCAACTTTCATATCCTCCTTATCATCAATTAAAAGCCTTTCTATTTCATCCAGCGTCATTCTTCGTTTCATCATTTCTCTTTCCTCCTGGCGTGATCCAGCTCCGCCCAGCGCTGCAGCGCTCAGACGTAGAGAGCCGCTTTGAGTCATGGGCATACTCAAAGTGGTTCTTTTAAAAATTTACGATTGGGATATAGGCGAAGAGAGAACACTTGCCAGCATGGAACCGACAACAACAAGAAAGGGCTACTTATAATTTTATGCAAGCTTCCGCAAGTCATAACCGGGAAGTCACAACGGGTTAATTACCTTTTTAGCATCTGTAAGAATCATAGCATCAAGGAAATCTTAATAAAAGTATACCACCGGGATAGACCAGCATTCAGCATGAAGAAAGCTGTATCTGCTGACCGTTCCTGTGATGCTGAGTGCTGCACAATTGCAAGATAGCCCCCACTTTCCAACGCTGCCCTAGTCCGTCCCCCCTGCATAGATACACAAATTTTCATTGTAATTACACGTTATAACGTGTAGTATTTATTTCAAGGAAAGCGTGGTGCTTTCCCTTAAGGCCGACCGGCCAGGAGATCCTAAAATGTCAGACACTTCAATTAACCCAGCTCTGGTTGTCAAGTTCCACCGCCGCCGCTGGCGTATCATGGCGGGTAATTCTTCCCTCGGTTCGTTTCGCAGTGAAGATGAGGCGCTGAGAGATCTGCGCGAGCATCCTGGTTTTTATGCATATTGGGCAGGTTCAGCATCGGTACAGGCTGAGAACACCGATCCCGTCGTGATAGAAATAAAATTATAATTCCTAGAAAGCCCGGCTAGTCCGGGTTTTTTATTTCCTGCATATTGCATTTACACGTTATAACGTGTAATATGTTTTTCATGGAAAGCGTAGTGCTTTCCCTTAAGGCCGTCCGGCCAGGAGCAATAAATGAACGTTCAAGAAGCATTAAATATTTTTGGTCTCAGTGGTGATTTAACCAAAGAAGATATTAAGAAGGCGTATAAAAAAGCCTCTCTTAAACATCACCCTGATCGCAATCCGAATAACCCTATCGCGGCAGAAATCATGAAAGCAATAAATGCAGCTTTCGATTTTTTAATCGCGAATTTTGAAAAGATAAATCAATACCAGTCACCGGAAGAAAGCGCACATTATAATTTCGGCGAAGAATTAGAACGTGTCCTCAATGAATTATCAGCGCTGTCTGGCGTTATCTTCGAAGTTATAGGTAACTGGATCTGGATATCTGGTTCAACAAAAGAGCACAAAGAAGCATTAAAATCTTTGGGTTGCAAATGGGCTTCACAAAAAAAACAATGGTTCTTCCGCCCCGAAGAACATAAATCCCGCCGAAATCGCAAGGAACATACCATTGATGAGATCCGCGAAATGTATGGGACTAGCGGCCAGCGCAAAGCTTACGGCCGGAAAACGGTAGAACATCAAGCATAAAATCATCGGGGGGCGAAAGCCCCTCTTTGAAACAGCGGCAAGGGGGATTTATGGCCGATTCATTCAGTACCCGTTATTTTGATTTATTTACTCGCGTGTGTGCGTTTTTGGGAGATGGCTGGCGTCTGGATCGCCGCGAACTGCATTATGGGCATCGGATTTTAATGATGAATCCTGCGTATCAAAATTATTCTATAAGCGCCAGGATGGAAAAAAACAGAATCCACCTTTTCGGCAACGTTCAAAAATACTCTGGTTGCGGTGAGTGGTCTTCCTGCTCTGTGTCACCAACCAGGCAACCGTGGGAAATAGCACAAGACATCAGGCGTAAAATCTTGGTTGATGCAAAACGGCAGATCGCTCTTTATGAGGAAGAAAGGGCTAAACGACAGCAACAGAAAGATGATCGCGCAATCCTTATTCATGCGCTTTCACTGCTGGTTAAAGCGGAACGGTACAGTTTTTACGATGGTCACAGATTGTGCTCCATTGAAGCGCGTAACGGTATTTATGGCAGTGTCCGGGAAGGTAACAGCGGGTTTACCCTGGAGGTTACTAAGCTCAGTACAGACCAGCTAATAAAAGTGGTAGGGTTCATTTCTACACTTGAAAACTGATAGGTTTCGCGGGTGCAGCTCCCGCGCGGCCTGTTTAAACATACACGTTAAAAATGGTGTTGATATGGATAAGATTTTTTATGCCAGGCGTAAAGGTGAGAGGAGCTCTATCAGGCAGTCTCTGACTGTAACAACCGATGGGAAGCAGTATCGCTTGCAATTTTTAGTGCTGGACAGAACCAATCCCACAAAAGCTGAACGCGCAGCGGGAGCTAAACCAGACCGTATCGAAATACTGAATAGAGAATATGTTATTAACTGCGGGGAATTTATTAGAGCCAGCGATTACCCTGTGCCAAAGTTAGTACGTGAATTTATAATTTTTTTGCAGGAGCCTAAACACAATGACAATTAAAGCAGACTATCGCGGCGAACTGGCAATACGCGCCAGACAAAAACTAGGATTTACCCAAAAACAGATGGGTGATTTCTTTGGGATCTCACTTCGTTCATGGCAGGATAAGGAGCAGAACACAAACCGGGTTTCCGTCGCTGAATACCATTTATTGATGCTTCTGCTTAACGAGCATGAAAAATATCAGCTTGTCAGCCGCGTACCAGCACACAAAAAAAATGCACAACAAACTGCAGCTCAGGCCGCCCTCGATTTAGGCCAATATCTTGCGTCTGGTGCTCATGCTGGTATCGCTTTGCCATCTGTAGCGGTAAGCATGCTTAATAGCGTAGAGGACGCGGTAAGGGCTTTCACAGATGAGTTTAAAAACGACACCTTACAATCAGTTGATAGTGTCCTTCCACCTGCGGCAGATCGCCCGGAATAAACATATTTAATATCCCGGTAGGTTCACCTTATCGGGAAGAATCCAGCTCACGATAAACCTCGCTGTGAAAATTTCATCCGCATAAAATTTAGTAGATATTACACGTTATAACGTGTAATATAGTATCTATGGAAAGCGAGGGGCTTTCCCTTAACGCCGGTCGGCGAGGTCTGAAAATGCATTTCACTACATTCCTGAAAAAACACTTCGATATTGAAATCCACACCATTTTTGAAGAAGTCAGCGAAGGCCAAAGCAATGCTGGCTGTGATGTTTATCAGATCTGGCTATACGAAAAAGGCCTGGACTCAGAACCGCTTTTAATCCTGAAAGACGCGCTGCCGCTGATGGGGGTTACTGGTTTTATTGTGGGGAATGTGTATTCATCGCTAAAACATGGTCAGGTAGTTACTGAACAAGAATTCAAGAAAATGGTTAAGAACGGGGAGGTCAAATAGCGGAAGAGACGCAGCAAGAATTTAGGCCGCATTAGGTTGGTGGAACAACCTAATGCGAGTGACAAAAATCACTTGGAGGTAAATTTTATGTCAACGCAAGAGATCATATCGTTAGCAAAATCGATTGTAAAGCGCGAGCCTGTCAAAGCCCCGCAGCTTAAGGGCTGGGAACTGCAGGAACTCCTTTGGTGGATTAAAAATTTAGGAAGCGATCTCATTTAACAAAAAGGGGGGGTGTCCCCCCTTTATAGCTACCTCACATCAACGCGCGTTCTGTCTTTATGGTACAGGGCAGGGGAGTAGAGCCGCCCGGTTATGCCTACTTAATTGTAGCAACCGGTAGCTGTTTCCAGTCCGTTGTATAGGCTGGAGAGAGCTTTTCCCTCTTCATCTGCCAGCCTTTCTGTATCCCTTGCCCAGCAAACCAAATCCCACATGATGTACGCTGATTAATACGGTCAATCGCGCTCATTAGGGCCGCACTGTTTGCCCTGGGTGGAGACTCATCAAACAGATCGATTTGCCCTGTTCCTGGTGTGAAATCATTAAGCATTACCCCGGCTTTCTGGAAACGGTGGCCATCACGCCATATCGATTCGAGCGCTCGAACTGCTGCGCCTACAATATCGCGCGTGTCCTGTGTTGCCAGCATCAAACGTTGGCTGGCGCTGCTGCTGTATTGAGGCTCGTGTGAAAAGGGGCTGGTACTGATAAACACGGTGATATGTCGGCAATATTGCCTGTCTTCACGTAGTTTTTCTGCCGCTCGTTCCGCATACTGGCACACAGCTTCATGCATGGCTTGTTTAGTGGTGACTCGTTCGCCAAAACTACGACTGCATATTATTTGCTGTCTGGCAGGATGGGACTCAATAGACACGCATGAAATACCATTCAGCTCGCGAACTGTCCTCTCAGTTACAACGCCAAACATCTTACGGATAAGCGACAGGCTGGCGTCAGCCAGATCTAATGCGGTACGGATACCTATAGCAGCCAGCTTTTGGCTGGTCTTACGGCCAATTCCCCACACCTCAGACGCCGGAAGCAGGCTCATTAGCTTACGTTGCCGGTTACGCTCAGTAAGGACAACTACCCCGCCAGTTGCAGGCCATGTTTTGGCAGCATGATTTGCAAGTTTGGCAAGAGTGCGCGTTTGTGCAATGCCTATCCCACAGGTCAACCCTGTATGCTGATAAACAGTGTCGCGCACACGCTGGCCATAGCTTAGGAACGACTCACTTGCATCAATGCCATCAATCTGCAAAAAAGCTTCATCAATTGAGTATCGCTCTGTTTTTACAGACAATGCATCCAGAACCGTCATTACCCTGGCGCTAAGATCACCATAAAGCGTGTAGTTTGAACTGAACACAGCAACGTTATGTTTCTCTAACATTGCCTTTATCTGGAAATACGGCGCTCCGCGCTTAATTCCAAGCTTTTTCGCCTGGCGATTCAACGCCACACACGCCCCGTCATTGTTCGACAGAACGCAGACAGGCTTATCTTTCAGGTCTGGCCTGAAAAGTTGCTCACAAGCCGCGTACATTGAATTTACGTCACATAGCAGGAACATGCTCCCTCCTACAGAAAGCCATGAATGCTGTGAGTAACCACACCGAAAATCTCCAGCGCATCAGGATCAACATAAATTGGGCTATACGCGGGATTCATCGGCATCAGGCATAAGCGCGGATGGATACAAAGCTTTTTAACGGTAAATTCATTCTCCACAGAGGCGATCACAATGCTGCCGTGAACTGGAGTAATCGCCCGGTCAACTACCAGTAAATCTCCCGTCTGAATTCCTGAATCGATCATTGATTCACCAGATGCCCGTAAATAAAACGTGGCTGACGGGTGGCGAATACAGTAGGTATTTAGATCCAGCTCATTTTCAACATAGTCATGGGCCGGGGAAGGAAAACCACATGATACCTTTTCCAGGTACAGCGGCAGCGCTAATGGCTTATTTGCTAGGGTAGGGTGCAGCATTACCAACTTCATAGCGCTAATCCTCACATCAACACTGTTTATACATACAGTATTATTGATTCATTCGCGATAAGCTTTCAAGCGAAGCGAATGATTATTCTATTAACTATCTGAAAGATATGAAAATTAAACATGCTCAGCAAAAATTGGTTAGTTATGTTATGCGAAACGGTAGTTTTGGTCTGCCTGCTGGGACGTGTAGCGATTTGAGACAGGAGAGGGGTCAACAGGTGCGCGGAAGAAACAAAATGATGCGCATCTTTCATCACACACCTTTCATCACAATTCATACATTACTCATACATATTTCACCTATAATCCAGCCAAGAACACTATTTTGGTTATCCACAGAAACGGTGGATTATCGCGGGATAACTTGATTGAATGCCGGTTACGCGGAGCATTAAACGAGGGGTATAAAAAAGGCCGCTTGCGCGACCTTAGTCATGGAAAATCTACCTTCATCGCAGCGAACTGCGATCCCGCAGCCCTGCGGCTGTTCAGGCAGATTTGCGGTCGGAAAGTGCTTTACTGCGGAAACCAGAGGCGGCAGAAGCAAAGAACAAGCCAAGTGATCCCATCTGAAAGACCAGCAATAGCGTATCAGTTAAAGGACCGAAACTAAAAAGAAACATTATCCAGACACCTACCATCCCGGCAAGCGCCGCCGCCGCTGTCCAGTAGAAGCTGAATTTACGGAAAAGGCGGGGAAACACGAAACCACAGATCGCACAGATGCAGTAAAACAGAATTACCGTCGTTAGTGTGCTCATATTGACTGACTCCTGTGTGAATGCTTACAGAAGGTTATCGGCAATTTCGGAGGATAGGGCACTTGATTTAAACATATTTACACAACCGACCAGCATACAGAATCACTTGAACGTTCAGGACAGGACGAGAATATGCGGGAGAGGATGGCCGGGATAGGGAAACCTTACTATTCATCCCTGTGTTTTATAATTTTCAGCCACGTAGAAAACTGACAATCAGTGCCATGATCAGGCAAAAAATAGCCATTCCAGCCAGTTCTATAAGGCCAAAGTTCTCCGCAATTCGCATAGTTTGTGGTCGCTCAGGGGAAACCGGCGTAGCGGTGCTGAGTGGCGAGTTATCCTCTTTCATGCATACCTCTTGTTATCGTTAAACTCAGAAATATTATCGGCAGTTGAGCACGTTAGTTTAATTATTGATTGGATTGGCGCGAAAATTTACGGGATAACGGTAAAAAACAATGCCGCATCAGAGGCCTATTCTGATTCAGTTGGAGGCGTCCAGCCGTGGCGTTCAGCAAGTACCTGCCATTCAGGTTTTTTGGCACGAATATATGGCAGACAATACTTAAAAACCGCATCAAATGGCTTACCGCTAATAAAATTACGGGGCTTATTCTTTTCCACTGCAGATGCATTTGTGCTGTACTCACTTAACGCCGTAAGAACTGGATCTAACAATTTTTTCAGATTGTCGTCTTCCGTTTGATTCACTATCTTTGTGATATCAGTAAGGTGCTTTGACGATTTTTTTACCTGCTGAAGAGACTCGATTACCTTGTCATACATTGCTGTGAACTCCATATAAACAATAAATAAATGGGCGCTGATGCGGGTTATCAAGTAGTCAGTAAAGAGGAGTGAATTCAGCATTCACGCCAAAGGCATCAATACGCGCGGGGTTCTTATTTGTGAAAGAAACGCGAGTAAAGAATTCATCTACATCTGGAACTTCTATCACATCAGAATCTGTTTTAAAAGTTTGGGATGATATTATCATTTGGACTGAAATTCTTGCAAATGCCTTCATTTGGTCAGATGGGTCACTTTGCATAACATCAATATCATACATGCGCCCGATGAACGAAAATGATGCATGATTATTATTTAAAACTACCTTTTGTGTAGAAATAAAATTACCGTGCTTTAGTTTTACATCAAATGACTTAATCGTTTCAGAAGCAAACGACGCTACGCTGATGACTAACAATAATGACAGGATAAATATTCTTTTCATTCCCACAGCCTCTAGTTAACAAGCATCAGAATCGAGAGAATTCAATCTTTTCGAATCCAAATAATAAGTATTGCTATAGCCATAGCACTTAACATCATCCCTAAAGCTGAACCAAAAACATTCACTATTAAACCATTATTATATCCACAGGATTGAGGTGTTTCACTGGCTATCTTACAAATCGTATCGGGATCAAGTCCCCAATAAACAAAGGAAAATAAGGCAACACAAGAGATAATCGCTTTATAGATTTTAGCTTTCTTTATCATTTCATTGCTCATTAGTTTTTTGTTTTTTTAGAGTTTTTTTCCGATATTCTTCAACGCAACTTTTAATGATATCGAAAAACACAAAAAGGGATAATGAAAAACCAATGATTATCATAGGTATTACAGGCTCAACCCCTGTATATTTATAAATAACATAGTATATAACAGCAAGAAAGATTAACCTTAACATAAATTCGCCCCTCTTTTTTACTACCTTTTATATAATTATCGACTTTAAATGATCGGAAACCATCTGCCATGTATATTCACCAGTTGCAGCGTTTAGCGCGATGTTTTGCATTTCATCGAATATTTTACGTGAACTGACAACTTCTATACCATTACGTTTTAGAAAAACCTGTGCCACAAATAGCGCCGTCCTTTTGTTTGCGTCGTTGAATATATGACCGCGAGCAATAGCAACAAGATAAACGGCAGCCAGATCGTAAACATCCGTTACCCCTTCGTAATAGTGCATGTTTAATACACGATGGATGATAGCATCGGCGCGACCGGGATCGGACATACCGGCCACGCCGCCATCGCGTAAAACTAAGCGATCGTGAAATTCAATCACTTCCTGTGAACTAACGAGTTTCATCGCTTAGCGAGCTCCGTGTATGCCGTTCCGTGAGTCTGCATAATCTCAGCAAATTCAGCATCGAGCGCAGCCTTACGATAACGCTCAAAAGCGGCTTTATCTACCAGGATAGCCGCGCCTCCTTTACGGCGTTGAATTTCAACGGGTTGATTCTCATCAACTGCCTTTTCCAGCAGAGACGCGAGGTTGTCGCGGGCATGGCTATAATTGCAAGTAAACATAATCCCCTCCTGTTGTTGTACAATTCAATTGTACAACAAATCCGTTCAACATCAAACAGGGAATATATATATTTACTTAACTGTCATTCTGTTTATTCTGGCCGTACAATTACTTTTTCTTCATTATCAAAAAATAATGCTGTGTTTGCTTCTTTGCTGATAACAGCCATTCTAATTTCTTCGTTTAGTGATGTACCGGCAGGGATATATAAATGCCCATCTTTAAAATCCATACGTTTGTCTTCTTTTAGAGGTTTACTAGAACTAACTTCGACAACATATTTACCAGAGTTTAGTTGTCGAAAAAAGAATTTGTAAACTTTGCCATTAAAATTAGCAACTGCGCGATTATTATGAGTGGTTATGCTACCGCTAGAAGATAATCCATCCCCTACAATGACAACATTAATTTTATTAAAAATTTCTGCCGCATTGCTGTAAAAACTAACGATCAGCAATGGTATTAAAAAGATAGATTTCATAAATTCTCCTTTATGGATTTAAGTGTTAATTCCAACATGAATTATAACGAAGCTAGAGCTGCTTTAAACATGTATCATCAACACACCAGTACAAGGCTGAATTGTCGTTTGCTGAGCCATCAGGAGCAGGATGGGTTATTGTCATTCCTTTTTGCCATTTGCTCACTGATCCATTAACCTTTACAACAGTCCCATCTGTCAAATAAAGAACTGACGTATCTGAAAACCATTTGTTTATCACATCAATTTTAAGCAAGTGTCCTGCGGGCACTTTATTTCTTCCTTGAATATCATCCACATGTCCAATGTATAATACAAATTCTATTGCACCAATAATCACACACACCAATAAACCGATTTTTAAAAATGAATTCTCTAATTCATCAGTAATATCCATTATCCACCCCGAAAACTGTAAATCTGATTAATCATTATTAAGTTAATATTTGAGTAAAAACTCAGCTCATCCCTCTTCATCCTCAATGATCACCATAACTGGTGTGATTTCCTGGCTGACGCGGCCAGTCATAATCAGGAAGCGCCGCCAGATACCGTATGGCACTGGGCGCTCACCAAGTCTAAAAGCTCTCATTCGTCTGTCACCATTGCCAGGCGTACCTTTGAGCCCTAGCAGCTGGCCTAGCTTCAAATCAGATGAGTAATCTGGAAAGCTATTCTTAAAATGCTCAAACCAGGCATTTACAACTTCATGGGGTGGCGGTTCCCAGCCGTCAGCTTCTGTCAGCAAATGTTTGGTGCTGTAGTCTCGGTATTTAAATGACACAGGGCCAGACATGCGCGGCGCATTTAAGCCTTTCTCAAGCTCTGCACATGCCTTGCGAACATTTTCACGGCGTACCAAATCTTTCTGAGATCCGATATCGGGTAAGTCAATTTGCATCAGGCAATTCTCCTTTCTTTAGATGTTTAAAATTCATTTCAATCCCGTACCGTTACATAATAAGTTGAGGTATAAGGCGGGTTTCCCCGCCCTAATTACCGTTGTTTCAGCACGATATTTCGCACGTCAGAAACCCGGATGTTGACCAGGCTCAATGTGCCTGTTGCCAGCGGCTCCCAGACGCCTCTGTTGTGCATATGTTCCATACACAGAAACAGATAGTCGGGATACAGTATGTCAGTTCTGATTACCTTGATGCCAAAGTGTTCAGGGTTAAACTGACGTACTGGCTGACCACAGGTTTTTAAAGAGCCTCGGCGCACAATCCAGAAATCGGCCTCTGGAAAGTTCGTCCGAATGGTCGCTACATCTGAAAGTTTCATTCGTTTCCTTATCGGCAGCTTAGCCTTCTCGGAACGAGTGACTTTCTGTTGCCACCGTGAAAACATTATAGGATCATTGATCCTATAATGCAATCACATTAGGCTCATTGAGCCTATCCGGTGAGATAATTGTAGAAAATGGAAGTTTGGAGCCAATTTTGCTGTGAAACCAAAACCGCCATTTTGTTAACAAATCGACAACATTAAAAAGATGGTGTTATAGCCAAGATAACTGTAGTTTTTGGTGCTCTGGAGACGTTTTTTGCCTGAGTGTCGATCGGGCGGTGCCGATAAGATCCATTATGTTAAATAGGGCCGATTTTTACGAATTTTTCCGCTTAACACTCAAGTGAACGCTTGCACATTGCCTAACCCCCGGTTAGTTCCAGGTAACGCGCATATACCAGGCGAGCATAACGCATTCTAAATTCTTCATTAGCATTTTTAAAACCGGCGTTGTATGCCCCTACAGAAGTCCAGTTCACTCCATTCTGAGAAATATTCTTAGCCAGTATCCATGCACCTACGTAAATATTTTGGCATGGGTTATTTAATAAATCGTGCCTGGTTATCCCCATGCCACCGAGCACAGGTAGCCATGAAGAATTTATCTGCATAAGTCCCAAATCCTCACTTAAAATTTTCCCATTCTTCCTGTTATAGCCTATAGCGAATGGATTCATGCTGCTTTCAACTTCTGCTATAGCTTTAAGGAGTCGATGATCTATTGCATAGCGAGCTGCCGCACTTTTAAAACAAGTTTCGAAACTTGGATTGGAAGGTGAAACAGACTTTGTTTTAGTTGCTGCTACTGCAGGTAAACCAAAGCAATATAGAAGGCCTAGAAATATAAATATTTTGCGCATATTTGATATCCAGTAAAAACAGGCAATATGCATGTGATTAGAGGCACCTCCTTTATAAAGCGCGAGACAAAAGAGGATATTAAAAGCACACATGCCATAAGAGCGGGGGCGATTTCCGGCATGAACCAAACGCCTAGAGCCGGTGTTAAGTACAGGTCGCCGGATGCAAAACATCCTTTTTGCTTTGTCATTAATGAAAACCCCTGCACAATGAGCATTGGTAGACAGAATAGGACAGCCCCCATAATCCCCTGATCAAACATCTGACCTGCCCTAAGCACCAATGAAAGCCATACTGTACTATATAATAAACAATCCGGTATCCAGCGAATTGCGAAATCACAATATGCGATTAGACCTAAAGCTAATGTAATTGCTGTTACAGCATTATTCTTTGTAATAATTAAAACAAGTAAACTTGGTAAAAGACATATTAAAGCAACTACCCAACTATTTTTAACGTCCCTTTTTTCAAATTCAAGCTGCTTGGATGCTGAAATGACAGATTCTTTTGCACGGATATAAAAATAAGGAAGATTCATAGAGAGTAGAAGTGATAAACCTACAATACCCAACGCATACAAGATTTGCATTATTTCACCTTATGTAAACGATGTAGCCGCTCCCAATGAAAGAGGGTTTAATCACGGCACCGGAAAGTGTGTTTATATTAGCTCCATCAGTTACACCCACAGACGAACTATTGTCTGTCCAGATCATAATATTGCTCATCAAACCTTTGGTGTTGGGGGTATATACATACCCCACGCCGTCACTTATCACCGTTTTTATGTCAGCATTCTTTGGAAGCCATTCAGGTAAAGGTAGTAAATTTGTCACATCGCCTGTTGCTGAACTATTTGCACTTTTATATTCATCGAATGCATAAACATAATTCATAAACTGGCCTGCTGTAGACTGCTCATCAGTAATATCCATACTTCTTTTACTGTCACCAACAATCGACATAGATATGCTGAGCAAAAGAGCGCACGCCATAATTGTTAGCACTGAGAGATTCAATTTATTATCCTTAATTAGCTTTGATGATATAAATTACTGCAAAGTTTTTAGGTCTTGTTTCGCTTGAAATTCTTGCCCCTCCCCACGATGTATTTACAGAGCCGGTGCGATCATTATAATCCCTCTCTTCTTCTCCACCTGGCGTGTTGCGTGTTGAAGTTGTTGGAACGTTATCATGAAGCGATGTTTCTGTGCCTGCAATGTGGGTATGATCCTGCAGCGCATCAGCCTGGTAACTGAGTATCCCTCTACCTGGGCTAACATCTCGCCCAATACCTCGATCCAAGCCGCGTAAAAATGCACCTCTAAAATCAGGTACAGCGCCAGAAGGATAGATTGCCGCAAGCTCTGTATATACGGCGGTATTGAAGCCCTGCCCATTGCATTCAAGCCAGCCATCAGGAATGTTATAGGAGCCCCATATTGCTATTGTACCGACCGGTACACCGGAACTTTTCGCAAAGCGACCGTTAATGCACTGTACGGAATTGCCCGCGTTATCCCGGCCTATCAACCCATTAGGTGAGCAAGGTACGCCTATCGACACAATTTTAGTAGGGTAAAAATATTGGCCCTGTACCGTATTCATAGCGACTACGTTTCCGCCGCCTGTAATATTCCCTGTTGCGCTTACATTTCCTGTGTTAACTGTTCCTGCATTATTAATGTCGTATCCCCCCATGTTAAGCGCAGTACTCATGGTGTTGAGCTCCGGTTTACCCGGTACAGCTTTGCGATAGAGGTAGTCGTTAGATATTGCACCGTTCTGGTAAAAACCGGCGACGACCACATGACCATCACCCGGATTGAAGCCACCGAAAGCAGCTAAATTCTCGCTCCAGCCACCTCCAGCGCCTTTTGCTATTCCATTATCAATATAACCGCCTGATGCGCCGATTTTGGTAGCGATCTTACTGGCCTGGCTAATGGTGAGATCAGCTCCGCCTGTGAGGAATGTCATTGGGCTAAGTTTTCCATTTACTGGTTGATAAATCATCGTCCTGTAAGTTGCAGAATAGATATTTGTTTCACTAAACCCATTAGGCAGATAGCCATTACTGATAAGGACTGGAACGGTTAAAATGTAAGGAACGGTTGGGGTTGCAGCTGCAGCGATAGCCGTAGCGTTGTCGCTTATATATTTATTTACTGCTGTCTGTACTTGTTTAGCATGGTCTGCGGCTATATATGCGCGATATTCATTTACCATCCAGTTTACTGTAGGAAAGACTATGGTCACGGTAAATATTAATACAATTACTAATTCAGTAGAAATATCCGTGATACCTGCTATACCTCTTTTGATTTTCTTCATCTATTCTGCTCCGGGAAAACATATTCCATAGATCTGAACTGTTCGCTAAGAGATTTAATATTTCCTGCGGCTATTTTTGCCCTAATAGTATCGGAGCTTTTTGCATGTCTGAAATTGAATCCAGATATCTCGACATTGCGTTTTATTATCTGTTCGTCTTTAGTAATGGTATTCATGACTTGATGCACGACTACATACAACGTAGCTGCAACATGTGCTTTAGCGCCCTCACTGAATTCCTCACAAAACATGATGTAACGTTCAATGCCCTCTTGTACTGAGGAAGCGTGAATAGTGGAAATCACAAACATGCTGAGGCTGGCCTTAAGCACTTCATGAGCAGTTGCCCCATCCCGAATTTCTCCAATTAGAAATGATGCTGCACCCATTCTGAACGCCTTCTTTGTTGCCGTTGCATACGTTTCTTCACCGCTAACTTCCATCTGTATGCATCGCCCCTGCCCATGACGCCCCATAAGCATTGTTTCAATGGGATCTTCAATGGATACTCCAAGTTTACCGGTACTCGCTATGCGATGCGCCAGTACTGCGGCTGCGGTAGTGGTTTTACCGCTCCCCATTTCACCCACTATAAGAAAAAGTCCTGTAACTTTTGGAATTTCAATTGATGTACGCAGTGCAGAATTAAAAGGCAAGGAATGAATCGCAAATACATTTTCTGGCGTCTGCCGTATTACTAAATTAGTTCCATTAAAGAGGGTAACAGTTACTCGGTAAAGTCGCGAATCATATATAATTGAAAACTCCGTTTGCTTTCGTAATTCATATTCTGATATGCATTTTTCCTTAAGAATTTTAACATCCTCTTTTAGTTCCTCTGGTATTTCTGACAGATATGTTCTTGTTCCTTTTAATCCCTTTATTTCTGTGTAATCATCACCAATATAAAGATCAACAAAGTCGCTTTCTTTTAAATGCTGCATAACCATACCTGTTTAACCGCCCCGTGAGGGGCGGTATCATAAATTTTTAAGATTTTGTTGTGAAAACAATGGTATTAGTGTCTGCCGTGCATGCTGTAGTTGCAGCTGCAGCTGTTACCTGGCCTGTAATTGTCTGGTTATTAATTTTTGTCGATTGCAGATCAGGAGTTCCAATTGACTGCGCGACCTTCACACAATCTTTGATAGGAAGGTCAGCATCAGTGACTGTAAATCCAATCCCATTCCCTTTTATTGTTACCAGCCCTCCGTTGCGGTTGTAAATCTTACCGTCATTGACCGTCACGTTACTTGGTACAGAACCGCCAGCAATTAGCGAAGCAGAATAATCATCCGTTCCATAACCACCATTTGAACGAAGCTGGCGAGTTTCGTTCATAAGTGTATTAAGCAGCGTGACGTCTGATGTTGCAAACAGTTTATAGTATGCAATTACAGACGTAGCTAATACGATCCCAATCATCACCAACTGTCCACCAACAGAGGTAATAAAATCTGTGATGCTTGCAATACCACGTTTCATTTGTTTCATTTGCTATTCCTTTGATGATTATTAATAAGTCGAGTGAAAGCACTTTTATTTAAAAAAGTTACTTTTGCACGTCATTTAGAAATGTGTTTAGATTGAATAGTCTAATTAGTAAAAAAGAATGCTCGTTGTATCAAATCAAACATAACAACAATCAACATGCTGATTATTACGCCACATCCAATTATACTAACGATCTTTAATTTCTCAGATGTTTGCTCAACTCCTTTGATGGTTTTATCGAGCCATTTCTCTGCAAAGCGTTTTAATGATGCGCTACTGTTATTTGTTTCAAATAAGCTCTGCATCTTTATAATTGCTTCTTCTCCGGGGAATTCATATCCCGTTACGTCCAGTGCAGTTCCTAAATTTTCTTCCCCTGATTCGATAGATCGGCTTACGGCATCAAGCCGTTCTGCCAGCCAGTCAGAACGGCAGGAATTGAGCATTTTCGTTATTGCTTCTTCCATTGAGATTCCAACTGACATCATCGCATTGACATTAAGAATGAATGTTGCGCCGTGAAATTTCTTATATATGGAATATGGGGGAAATTTATCAACATAAAAACGTATATTACCAGTCCAGCTACTCAGGCTTTTGGCAACTAAATATATTAGCAATGCAACCAATACTATTATCAGCCAGTAATAATCACTTAGAACAACATACAGATAATAAACACAAAGTTGAATACCATTCCATTTATCAAGAGGCACTGATTGTTTCAGTATTGGGACAAGCAATACACAAAACAACGTAATAATACCCAAGACCAGTGAGCTCATATACGCCAAAATGCCTGCTGCTACCTTTACAGCAGTTTTTATGCGACCAGTCCCCCCCGCAATGAGCATGGCACTTTCGAATCCATCTTCCAGTTTACCCGCTTCATCACACGATTGAATAATGCTAACTTCCTGTTCCGGTAGCCAATCACGTAAAGATTCAGCTAACGAGTAACCTCCTGAGAGATTATCTGCACACTCCTGTAATATTTGTGCGATGGGATTACCCGGTTTTTTACCTCGACGGGAATAACTGGCTATAAGTTTTTTCAGTGCATCCTCTGCGCTGAGGCTATCTAAAGTGTACTGTCTGAAACTATCGTATATTTCAATGCGGTCATCTGCATTAAGCGTTAACTGATATAAATAGCGTTCAATCCTGTTCATAGAATTTATCGTCTCTGTCTAAATTACAGATTGATTTATGAGTTATAACCGGGTCTATAGTCCCTTCATTAATCAACCGGATCGCGTTCTCTGTAAGGGTCACTCCTTTTTTATTCTTACGCCAGTAATCAAATGCGGCGAATTTGCCCTGCGTTTCAAAAAGCCTCATAAATTTTGAGTCAGTTTCAATCACTTCGAAAACGCCTGTACGACCTTTAATGCCGGTACAGTTACATTCTTTACAACCAGACGGATTTTTTAAAAATACGCCGTCAGTCTTGGTGTACTGCTCTATAACATCGCGAAATAGTTCATCTACCATATGCCGGTTCTCGCTATAACTGAGTTTGCAACTGGGGCAGAGTTTTTTTACCAACCTCAGACCTATCAGGCAGGTAATAAGAGTCGCATCAGTAAGCAAATCCTGATCTACGCCCCATCGCCTTAAGCGCTGCAGGATATCTATTGCATAGTTTGTATGGATGGTGCTTATCGCGAGATGGCCAGTCTGTGCGGCCTCGATAATACCGTTTCCCGATGTTTTGTCCCTCACCTCCCCAACATAAATTCCGTCAGGGTCCAGGCGCATCAGGTTACTGATTGCCTTCGCCCACGCCTGGCCCATTTTCTGGCTGTCGTGACGTTCGGTGATAATCAAAGGGGTCTGAAAAACCCCTTCCATCGGTGATTCAATCGGGTCTTCAACTGAAATCAGGTTCATGCCGGGGTTTTCAGCAGCATAAATTTCTGCCATTGCCTGAGAAAGAGTACTTTTTCCGTGACCGGTCGGCCCACTAGAGAAAATGACACCTGCAGGCTTGGCCAAAGCACGGCGGATTATTTTTTCCTCTTCTGGCTGCAAACCCAGCCCTTGCAGGGTATGCGATTGCATACGGCGTGATATCAGTCGTATAACAACAATCACCCCGCCGGAAGAACCCGGACGGCTAGCGAGTCGCCCAGTGCTTAGTCCATATGGTTTAACGTATTCCTCACGAATCTTGCCTTGTGTTGGTTCCTGGTAAGAAAAAGTACCGGCGCTACGCTCATCACACATGGAATTGTAGAGCGACTGCATAAGTACCTTTCCCTCTTCGGCTGAATCCTCAAACTGTGGCATTGGGACACGTTCACCATCGATACGGAAAAGAAATCGCGTGAAAGTACCAATTTCGATGTGCAGATCCGATGCCCCCATTTCTACAGCTGTTTTTATGATATTGAGAATTTTGTTTTGCTTATCGGATTCAGAAGCCTCAATTACCTCACTTTTCTGAAATATATGACTTAATTTTTCCATCTGCTGACGGCTAACATATTCAGTCTCATAAATATATTTTTGAACGCGCAGCTTCTTTCTCAAGTCAAAGTAAAGCGTGCTGTCCTGAATATCATTCATCACAAAGAGTCTGCATTCCTTAGTAACTTTGTGCTGAATAAGTTTCGCTCCATGAATCAGTTCGTCAGGTGCTTTTTCAAGAATTTTATTTAACGCAATCAGGCTATAAGACTGTTCACTAATCTCCATCATCATAACCCCTTAATTTAACATGTAGGTTTTTCCGTCAGTGATACGTTTAACGCTAACCCCATTAATCGTTACACTCATTACCTGATAGATTCCTCCTGGAAGCATCTGTCCTGCGGTTACTGATCGACTGGTTCCGTCAGCAAATAAAAACACAGCGCTGCGCCCATTAATTTTAACCAGTGAAGGAAGAGAATCGCCTGTGCGCTGATTAATCTGGTTTTCTCCGTTATTTATCGGTGCAACGTCAATGTTACTATCTACATTGGCTGCTTTTTTAGCTGCGTTTACAGCAGCCTGAGCCTGATAGTAATAACGCTCTTGTTGCAGTTTATCCAGATCTTCAAATGTCAGAGTGCTTGCATTAGAAAATGAGCATATTACTAATAAAATAATTGATGAAAAACGAATTAGTTTAATTTTTCGCATATAAAGAACCCGTAATTTTGTATTGAACAGAACTATGATTTAAATCCGGCGTGTAACTAATTTTATTAATTCTCACACCTAGAAAATCATTTTTCACAAAAATAAGTTCTGGCGGCACACCTGTATTAGCTTCAAAGGTGTATTCAAGCCAGTCTTGTTTTGGTAAATCCTCACCATATTCATTCTTGCCTGCCTCTTTTACAGGCACTGCGTTATATGAGGCATCAATATTCACAGACTGAAAAAGTGAGATAACCTTTTTTAGTTGCTCATCACTCTCAGGGACAGGGTCATCACCGTTTGGTTTATTCTTTACTGAAATCGTGAAATTGACAATTGAGGTCTGATTGAAGAAAAACTTCGTATCGGCCCCCAGTATTTTTTTTACAGCATCAACCACATCCTTTGTCGTTGTTGCTGAGTTTTCAGGACGCAATAGAGTAACGTTCATCTCACTCCCAGTACATTCAAGCATACTTGGAGGCCAGCCAGCGAAAGACAAAGGAATTTTTGCTTTCATAGACTGGCATGAGAGCAAGAAATTCGTTACCGATGGCTTATCAATCCAGGGGTGTTTTAGTTTCGCTAAAGCAGCTTTATAACGAGCCTCCTTGTTTATCGCCTCGATTCGCAATTGTTCTTCTGCCCTTGCCCGCTTTTTCTGTTGCTCCCTCTGCTCATTCACATGCAAGAAGTAAGCAATACCACAGATGCCAAAAACAATGGCGGCAAACAAGGCAAGCAGTTGTTTTTTTGACATGCCCCAAGTAAGCGGCGTTAACTTAAATTCTTTTTTTAATTTTTTTGGTATTAATAACTGTATTAGGTGAAGCTCATCTGTTGCAAACTGGAATTCCGTATCTGAATAAACGGGAATTTCTAAGCCGGTATTATTACCTCGCAATTCTGATTTGAGATCTATTACATACTGCTGTAATTCTTCCTCTTTATAAATTTCATCAGAAAATGGATGGATACCGCCTTTAACCGTTTTACCTACTAACGTAAATAGCTTTTCTCCTTTTGCGTTATCTCCCAAAGAAACTACAGCAATACAGCATCCCTCCAGGAGGGATGCCAGCGTGACTACCAGTGAGTAACTCCCACGAAGCTTATGACGAGTTTTTGGGGCAAAACCGGCCTGAGTGGCATCGCTTTTCCTGATTGCTACTACATCCAGCTTTCGCTCACGGCCAATACGCCTTACTTCCTTCATCAAATTCCGGGTTGTGCGTACTGTCTCCCACTTAAGTCCGACCACAAAGCGACGTTTATTAAATTCAAGGATATGAATCTTGCTGTCGTCTACCTGCGGAACCCCGCGCGGTTTAATCGGCCCACTTTTAGTGAACATATTTTTAATGAACATAAGGAGTTACCGTAATTACAAAGCTCTGCTTAGTTTTGGCACCTGATAACATTCCACCAAGCAAAATGTTGTTTGGTGAACCTGTTCCCTGACGACTTGAGTCGTTCGTATTTTGCTCAAAGCCGCTCATGATGAGTGTCTGCCCTGGCTTCATCCATACACGCTGCTGCAGTGATCGGGTATCGATATCCGGTGCTTCGATTTTTTGCGTGGATGACGTTATTGTTCTGATCTGCTTGAGGCTGGAAATGTCCATAAACATATTCAGCATCAACCGGTCTGAGTCTTTCAGTATTTTCGGCAGGATTGTGATGTTGGTTCCTGTCGTTACACTGCCCGGAGTCAGTGTTTGAGTTGGAACCGTCGAGCTACCAGACGTGTATGCTGTAGTCGATACATCTTTCAGGTACGTTGTTTGCTGGCCAACCAATACCGGCGCAGCCGCCATGTTTGTAGTCATGATCGTATTGGTTTTAACATCTGAGACGTTAGCCTGCTTAGACAACGCATCGAGCAGGAATTTTGAGCCAGCGAACTGAGCAGCTGAACCGGTCGCTGTATCCACTACGTTGAAACCGCCAGAGATCGCATCGGTTGCAATGCCTGAGTTGTTGTTTGCCAGAGACAGTCCGTATTTGCCACTCAGGGATTTCCAGACAAGCCCCCAGTCGATTCCGACCATATCGCTTGCATTAGTGTTAACTGTGTACGTGACTACTTTAAATATCACCTGACGGCTTAGAGTGGTGTTTTCGTCTGCCAGATAGTCACCAATACGGCTAACCACATCGGGAACGTCTGTTACCATCAGTGTTCCTGTTGTAGCATTGAGGCTTAGCCGCCCAGTGCCGGGTGTTAGCATGCTTTCTACGGTAGTTTTCATGTCCTTATAAAGATCGTTACCCATTTCAACCGTTGAAGACATGGTTGAACCACCGGCACCAGACACTCCACCTGATGAACCTGATCCTGAGCTGGAATCATCGGTTCCTGTGGCGTTTGAAAGACCGCTTGTTACAGTGCCTTTCAGAGCATATTTTGCATCTGCAGGCTGGATATCAAAACGGCGTGTTTCAAGGTAATAAAGCACCACATCGCCATTGTCGTCTTTCCATGAGATTCCCCAACGGCCCGTTACGATATCGAGAAGACCACCAACACCGCCCGTATAACTGATGTCAGACAGCATGCGGGATGAATATGAAACCGGCGTAACTGCGCCTGCACTCCCTTCTGCACCGAAATTTGCCAGCGGTTTCATTTCGTTTGGGTTAATGACAGGTGATGGGACTGATTCAAGCCTTTGCGTGCGTGCCCCCGTCTCACTGTTTCCGCTGCTGAGATAAGCTGCAGCGTCCGGGGTTACTCGCACGCGGATATGGCACTGCTCACTGATATCCTGGCTGAACTGAAAAATATCCTGGGGTTTAATTGTCTTATATGTCACCTGGCAGTTTACGATCTGCCGTGAAACGTTATATTTTGGTTTGGGAAGAGGAACAGGGTTTACGTATTGTCTGTCCTGAAACTGCACAACAGGTAAATTTTCCCCCATCTGGCGAATCATGGAAGAGGTTTTAACGCCATCATCTTCTGCTGTATTTTTCACATCATTCATACGCTGGACTGCACAACCGGAGAGAAGAAATAGCGATGCAGTACTGAGAGTGATAATTCTCTTTTTCATATTTAATGTATTCCTTACAATATCCGGTGTTATACGCTAATTTTCAAACGCATTTTATAATTGCAGTCGTGAGAATTGATGCAGAAGTTAACCGTTCTTTCCTCTCCTGATTTTAAAAATAAAGGAATAACCTGTTTATTAATGTGAATAGTTAAATAAATAAATCCATCCTTAACCACCGGAAGCATCAATAGATTAATACCATTCGAAATTCTCACCCCCCCATCATCATTCAAAGTATTAAAACTGAAACTGCTAACAAGCATAGGTTTAGAGGATATCCCTTGCTGCCTTGCATCCATAACATAACCATCACTGTTAGAGATTTGAAATTGAGCATCAACTATCTTCAACTCCTGTTTTTCAGGATTCTGTAAAGCAAAACAAAATGATGAAATTGAAAGCGCGGAAACAGCGATTAAACAACGGATAAAAGTTTGCATTTTATTTCCTGTCTGAAATAACGATGAGGCATTGATTGCGATATCCGCTGACGTAGAGCGGAGCCTGTGCTGTACGGTACAATTTGAAAAGTTGTGTTGTAGCATCTTCAAAAGAAGCGCTGCTGAATGACAACGGATAATCAATCGGATAGTTAGTGTCAGTATCCCATTGAATAATCCAGTCGCGATTCATAGCGATGCATTTCTCTTTAGCCGCCCATGACATGTAACCAGCTTTTAATGTGGTTCCTTTGTTAATCGTCCACAATTTAAGAGCAGGCATGAGAATTGCGGGCTTTTTAACGATTGGTGGCTTAGCTGCAACTGTGGCCACCGGAATAACAGGGGGCGTTAGTACGATACTGTTAGAAACTTTTTTGCCAGTCGCCATACCTGATAAGGGCGTCGATTTATTTGTTTTACCTGGTTGTTGGGATACAACAGCCACTGTTTTAGCCACTGCTGGCGCGATAAACTTAACCATAACCTCTTTATGCTGATCATCGATTTGTGGCGTCAACCCGACCGAGTTTAAAGACTTGCTCAATACAAATTTCCACTGATCGCCCCCAGTCCATGACAGCGTTCCCCGGAATCGTTCAGCCACGTCAGGCGACAACTTCACATTCCATGAAGGAGGTACAAGCGTTCGCACAGCCTTATAGAGAGGGACGTTTTTTGCACTGTCATTGATAAATCGGTTTTTATCAGCCGCTATATTTGGCAACTCTGTGTCATACAAACCAGCGCTCGCCTTTACAACGGGTGGTGTAGCTTTAGAAGTGTCTTGTTTCCTGCCCTCCGTAGCTGCAGTTAAACCAGGCTGAGCAGTTGCAGGCACAAAATCTACCCAATCACCTTTTGGTTGTGGGAGCTCCATCGGCGAGCTACTGCAAGCAGCCAGAGAGTTAACAATCAGCCCGGAAATAAATAACCTTTTATTAAGCATTTCTTTTCCTTTTGCCGCCTATATTTATTTTGCATTGTCGCCACCTACTTAATTTAATAATCCAAGCAGCCTTATTTTCGTTTCTTTCGGATGGGGTACTTTTATAATGCTATTTATAAAATCCAGGTGTTATTTGAGTGAGGCAAAATAGTGATTACACTGATAGCAATAAGTGCTATTTTGCTGACGTGGTTTTATTGGGTTTCCTGGGTGGTTTCCTGATGTGGCCACTGGCGGGGTGTGTGGCTGCACACCCCGTCACCCTGGTGAAAAATCTTATTCAGATTATTTGCTGCGACCGGAGAACCCGGAGCAGCTGGTCAACGTCAAAAAGCCGTCGCCGGCGTTTTTTCATTTGTCGTGATTACAGTGAGTTACATCCTGCTTTCTGCCAGAAAAAATGTTCGATAATTTTGATGTTTTATCGCTTAAAGCCCAGCAAATCCCCCTGAATCCGAGCGCTACAATTGTGATAATCCTCCACAAATTCAGCATTATGCTGTCCTGCGTCGCGGCATAACTGGCGGCATCAACCGGCGTTTTGATGCAGGGCGGTTTTACGTACTGAGGCGGCGGGCTGTCGCCTGTCCATGCGGGGGAAGGTTCCGCGCTTCCGGTGCATTCCATTACCATTCCGGCAGGCGCATTACCGACAAGACTTCGTGCATTGTCGATATACCTGGCAGTGAGAGAACCGCTCTGGAAAGTCACAATAACGATCACGAACAGCACCACGGCGGGCACAGTGACCACGCTGAAAAACAGGACACGAGCACTCGAAGCCACAAACGGCACAATTTCACGGTAGTTCATGGTAACCCCCTGGTCAGCCGCGAATGCGTCCGAACTTGCTGATAATGGTGTCTATAAACTGAGCCGGTGCCATGCTTGCCGGACATTCCTGCATGAGCATATCTTTTCGCGCATCAGCGGTATGATCGGGCAGAAAAGAACCTTTTTTCTTCACCTGCTTTTTAAAAAATTTATTTATCTGCCCCTGGCACCCTTCGCTACTTGCACCACTCACTTTCCCCCACATACACAATGTCATATTGCAGGGTTCATCAGCTTTAGCGGGTAGATTTAGGCCAGCAGTTATGCACAGCACAGCCGCCGCAATTACGGATTTTTTCATGGTTATTTCTCGTATTTAATTAGATGGGTTATTTCTGATTTGTTACTTGTGGTACATCAACACGATCACGGCGGCGTTTTTCGTTCAGAATATCGTCACCCTGCGGCCTCGCTAGTTTCACATTATTGTTCTGTTTAACGACGCTTTTCACCATACCTTTTAATTTTTCAGGATCACCCTTTGGTACTGCCGGTATGGGATAGATTTTCGTGTCGGCGCGTTCCTTGAAAATTTGCTCCTTATACCACATGATTTTTTTTGCTCTGATTTTCATCTTTGGCGTTTTATCAGTAGCGGCCATGAAAATTAATTCTTCTTCATAGGGTAACTCATCTACCTCCTGCGGCAGCAGCAGCGGTCGCGGTTGATACGTCCATGAACGTCCTCTTGATCGCTTCTGCCCATCTGAGACATTCGCGTTATCGGATGGCACCCGGACGGTTTTGGTTCCCAGCCGTTTGCTGTAAGCGCTAGCGACTTCAATATCTCCTGGCGCGAAAACAACGTTGATATGGAAGGTATCCATCAATGCCTTACCGCCTTCCTTACCGTAACAGTCGTTTCCGCAAAGCTGCATTTCGTTCTGGAAGATGATGAGGAAGCGCAGACCAGCTCCGCGCGAGAGCGCCGGTGCGGTTTCCATTACCTCGATGCGCTTCATGATCGCGAACTCGTTCATCAAAAACAGCAACTGATATTTGAGGCGCAGTGAACCGTCTTCACAATTCCCACCGTGCTCCGGTAACACCTTGCTATTTTCGCGAATAGCTTGTGAATAGAAGAGATTCATTAGCGGCGCAAACTTCTTCATTTCCCCTTCGGTCACACAGAAATAAACGGTTGTCGCTTCTTCACGGAGTTTACTAAAGTCGATGTTTTCCGCAGGGTTGTCACTTTCGGTAAGCGCCATCGCAACAGTTTTTTCTCCGTAGATTGCAAGCCTGGGAGTGAGAAAGCCGACGAGCGTCGCAAAGTCTTTAGACTTGGATTCAGATACGATCATCGTCATTTCGCGAACTGTTTCATCTGACAACGGCTTACCTTTACTGCTGCGTTCGTCGATTTCGCGCTGTGCCCATGCCCCCAACTGAGAACCCAGTGAACCAATCTCGTAAACCTGCGGCAGTGTCAGCGGATATTCACCATCCGTTTCAATAATAAACAAGCAGATAGCAACGAAAATATTTCCCGCCTTAACAAACCAGGACGCGTTTTTTTCGTTATCTGGCACGTAAAGCGACGAGGCCATTGTGCGCAGATCGCCTAGTCGCCACAGGGCATCACGGCGGATAGCGCGGAAGGGATTCCAGTGATGAGTTTCCAGCATACCCGGCGAAAACCTCACTACCTTCTGACCACAGGCGGCCCGGAACCCTGCAGTTTTATACCAGCTTTCAAACTTCACATCGTTCAGCACGACGCTGTGAGGATAAGAAAGCATATTCGGTATAACGATCCCCACATCTTTACCACTACCGGGCTGAGCAGCCAGCATCATATAAGTCTGGCCATATGCCGCCAGAAAGTTGTTTGAATAGGGGTCTTTACCCATTAACAGGGCCGGGTGTTTAGCTATCCTGGTCTGCATTGGCCGCCCATCGATGATCTCCCATCCATCCGGCAGTTCCGCTGATTTTGGTGCTTTACTTTTCACTTTTCGCTCTCCGTGTACCAGATTTTCCGCAGCTCGCGACGGTTAGCAAAGCGCGCGTTACCGTGCAGGTTATTTTGGCTATTGTCCGTTCTGGCCAGATAGGTAATAAGAGAGATCCCGGTTGGCAAGAATGTGATAGCTGCCGTCACACACCATGCCCAGGGCAACATCATTTTTCCCTTATCGGTCAATGATATTTCCCCCTGACTTAGCAGCGTGAATAATCCCGGCGTTCCCTGCCGGTATCCGGTCAACGCGTACCAGGCCCATCCCCCCGCATAAAGCCCAATCAGGAAACAAACTGCAGTCAGCAGCAGGATTAACAAGAATAATTTCAGGCTCATACGGCGCTCTCCCGCGATACTTCCAGAGCTCGTTCAATTGATGCGCCATTAAGCAGGGACAGTTTAATTTCTGGCTCGTAGGTTACGCTCAGAATCTGCGTTTTCTCCATATACATCACCACGTCAAATGAAGTACGAACACGGCGCTCGATATAATCTATATCGAGACCGGCACCAACTTTTGATTGTTTAATCAGACCAGTTATACGCGCGTATCCTTCTTTATCGCTGTTGGAGTGCGCCGTGGTTATAGTTCCCGGATGGCCGGTATTTAAAGCCTCCATGAAATCCCACGCTTCATCACCGGTCAGCTCTGCCAGAAAAATATGATCGCCTTTCATACGCATACAGCAAGAAACGAGCTCTTTTGGAGTTACATAGTCACCGTAGAGCAAATGCACATGGTTCAAATGCAGCGGCAATCTAAGTTCATTGAGTTCTTCAATAGTGAGTAAACGACACTCTGGCGGATAAATATCAACAATCGCTTTTGCAAACGTAGTCTTACCCGAACCTGTACCGCCGAAGATAATAATATTGAGTCTGCGTTTTACCGCTTCGCGGAAAAACTGCACGAAATCTCTATCCTTAACAAATTGTTTGAGTGTTAATTGCCAGTCGGTCAATTGTGTATGACTTTTTCTTTCCCGATTTGCCTGGTCAAATCGCCCGCTTTTGGCATAATCCTCCAGACTGAACCGTTCAAGTGATGGCTTACGAAAGGTGATCGATACCGTATCCCTCTCACATGCAGGAGGAATAACAAGCTGTGCGCGGTAACCTTCTTGCCCCGGTAGCTCGACGGTCTTTATTGGTGACTTTACGGTAAGAACACGGAAGTTATAGACAGCCAGCGTGTTAACCAGATGCTTGCAAAGGTCAAGTGTAAGATGTGGCATTTCATGGCGTTCCCATCCACGACCTGATGTTTCTGTCCAGATTTCTCCTGGCCGGTTGATAGCAACTTCCGTTATTCCTGGCCGACTGAGAAAATCAATTACTCCACACTTATGTAAGTACCCTTTTACGAGCTCATCATCTGCAAGCTCATCGACGCCGAACACGTTAGCGTTACCCTGCATTTCCGCCTGATCATTCCCATTGCTCGGATGCATTTTCCCTCCCTATTTTTAAAGTGGTAGCTGATGCCCAAACAAGCTGATAATTACCGCAGCTGCCAGAAGACATAGCGCGATAATTAACCTTTTTGGCACCTGTCTTAACAATGTGTCCAGGTTTAGCCGTGTGCTGGTCAGATCCGACTGTGGCGGATTCAGCGCGTCAGAATGCTCGTTACAGACTGTCTTATCCGGCGAGCTCTCTTTCTGGCGTTTTGCCGATAACGCGCCGCCCATACGATTAAGTATTCGATCCGCAGTTGAGTCAGTTGGTACAAGTAACCGGAATACCGCAACGGCCAGCGTAGGATGCTTTATACGCTGTACTGCAGCTGTCGCCTTATCAGACATGGGATGATGCAGCAGCGGTTTACCATTGCTGGCAGATTGACACTTATCAGATTTCATGGCGTTTACCTTTTTACAGGTGACTACTGGTTTACACGGCGGGTTTGGAAGACAGACGAGAAATCAATATCCTGAGCAACAATGATGTTTATTACCGTACCGGGTTTAACCCAGGCCGTAGGTGGGATGCCGATGGTACTTTCCAATACTTTTGTCGCCAGGTCTTCGGTGCTGTTCTCCGTGTTATTAAACGTGAATTGGTTGTTGTTCTTACTTACAGCGTTCATACCGCCATTAAGAACATCCTTAAACGTGGAAAGCAAAACAGCTCCACCTATACGGCTTCCCCAATGATTATCGACCTCTGCGTCTGTACCGCTGCGCCCCATTGGATCAGTACCCAGCCCGTTCAGCGAAGCGCGAACCGGACGTTCACCAGGGCGACCAGTAGAAATATCCATATCAGTCCAGGTAGTGAATACGCTGGCTTGGCCAGCTTTTACCTCAATCTTTTGTTCGCCAAAAAGCTGAGCCCCGGCGCGTGCGAGGATCACGCTACCATCGGATGAGTAAAGCGGTTGAAACAGATGGCACTCAACAAACCCCGGATAATCTGTGCGAATACCAGTATCGAGCACACATTGAAATGAGGTGCGGCGCCGTAGCAAAAATTTCTGTTCTGGCGCCAATTTTGCCTTTGTCATTTCATACTGATTGCCGCCGAGGTTATCCAGTAGTGAACCGCCGCCGCTGCCGCTTAATCCGCCAGAACCTGACGAAGCCGAGCCTGCGCCATTGGCCAGCTTTTGTGCGAGCTCATTGGGATCAGCATTGATGAACTGTCTTAATCGCGCCTCCTGGTCACTTCCGCCTGCAGCGTCACCACCATTTGCTGCACTGGCATAGGCTGTACCGCCGCCGTTGCCTGCGCTCATTCCTGTTGATTCAAAGCGATTTATCTTTGCAAACAACTGTTCTTCCTGCTGTGGCTGCGCATATGGGGTTTGGTTGTTGGCATAAGCAGAATCACTGATACCTGTTTTTTGGTTTCCGGCCTGCTGGGTATTGGCTTG
>Ga0209370_1000544_pt1 | contig 47700 bp, 47 predicted proteins | sample AgamicAtPrz_FD_187164 | JGI IMG/M metagenome (GOLD analysis project Ga0209370, IMG submission 187164) | Agave microbial communities from Guanajuato, Mexico - At.P.rz (SPAdes) (version 2) | ecosystem: Host-associated > Plants > Phyllosphere > Phylloplane/Leaf | place: Guanajuato, Mexico...
AAACTGGGTGGGGCTGTCGAAGCGCTACTGATCCGAATCGGGTTTACCTTGACGCCGGTTACCGATGCTCACCTGTGTTGTGGCTCGGCAGGCACCTACTCGCTGACCCAGCCAGGGATGTCCAGGCAGCTGCGCGATAACCGGCTGGAGGCCCTGGAACGCGGGCAACCGGACGAGATAGCCACCGCCAACATTGGCTGTCAGGTGCATTTGAATGGCGCAGGGCGCACTGCGGTTCGGCACTGGGTAGAGATCGTCGAAGAGGCAGTCAGGCACGCAGAAGACCACGCCGGGACGCACAAGGAGTAGGCGGCCCTGCTGCCGTGAGCATCTCGATCACCGCACGTTTGAGCGTTGCCCATTCATGTGATTGGGATTTTTCACCGGCCACCTTAGGAACCGTCCTACTTGTCGCTTGGCATGGCAGAAAACATGATCGGCGCAGTCGCCCCTCACACAGGACGCTGCGCATGCTCGACACTCCGCACCTTCTTGCCGAACTGCGCAGCAACCTGCGCGAACTGCTTACCCATGATCTGACCAACCCGGACCAGGACCCTCATCTTTCTGGTGTCATGTTCTTCTGCGTCACCGATGAGCAATCCAGACAACTGATCGAGCGAATCGAACTGCTCGCCAGTGAAGCGTTCTTCGACGTTCGGGGCCGAGCCATCACCCATCACATGAAGGCCGTCGCACAGGAAGGCGTGCTCATCAAGCGCTGCCGCAGCGCCCCTGCTGACGAAACACGCATCCGCATCATCCTATCGGGCAAAGGCTATATCACGGTGAGCATGGCCAGGTCGTAAGCGATCTTGCTACTGCAGGAGCAAGCGCCTTTGCCGTACGCAATCCGCTATCCTGAGCGCTCTCTTGCTCTGGAATGCCCCATGGAACTGCATATTCGCCTGGAGGGCCGCAAAGGTTTGGCTGCCCAGCTCTACGCGCAATTGCGCGCGGGGATCGAGCGCGGTCACCTGGCCGCTGGCAGCCAGTTGCCGCCCAGCCGCCTGTTGGCCGAGCAACTGGGCGTGTCGCGCAAGACCGTCGCGGACGCCTATGCACGCCTGACCCAGGACAACCTGCTGAGCGCGGTGGTCGGCCGGGGGACGTTCATCAATACGCTTGAACCTAAGCGCAGCGCGCGGCCACGTGCCTTGACCCTTGCCGGCGATGCGTCGCTCAGGCGCTGGCAATCCCGCGCCACCGTGCTAGGCCAACGCCAAGCGCTATCGACGGTGCGTTATGACTTCATCGGCGGCGTGGCGAGCAAGGCACTATTCCCGTTCGACCTATGGCGCAGTTGCCTGAACTACGCCGTGCGGCGGAGCCAGCATCACCCCCAGCGGCACTTCCCAGCCCAGGGCCTTGCGGAGCTGCGCGAGGTCATCGCCCACCACATCGCCTACGCCCGGGGCGTGCACTGCACGGCTGACGATATCCTCGTCTGCAACGGCGCACAGCAGGCCCTGGACTTGATCGCCAGGGTGCTGGTGGAGCCTGGCTGCAAGGTCGCGATGGAAGACCCGGGGTACCCGCCGGCACGGCAGTTGTTCCTGGCCTTGGGCGCCCAGGTGCAGGGGGTGCCGGTGGATGACGAAGGGTTGTGCGTTGACCAGATAGCCGAGGGCACGCAGCTGATCTATGTCACCCCTTCGCACCAGTTCCCACTGGGTATGCCGATGGGCGAAAAACGCCGGCGAGCGCTTCTGGCCCGGGCAGCCGCATTGGGCGCACTGATCATCGAGGACGACTACGACTGTGAATTCCGCTATCAAGGGCCCAAGGCCGACGCGCTGCAGCGTCTTGACTCCCATGGCCTTGTGGCTTACGTCGGCACGTTTTCCAAGACCTTGCTTGCGGAGCTGCGCCTGGGTTATGCCGTTTTGCCAGAGGCCGTGCTCAAGGCCAGTTGCGTGGGCAAGCAACTGAGCGACTGGCACAGCCCGACCCTGCTGCAGTGGGCCCTGGCCCGTTTCGTGGAACAGGGGCATCTGAACCGGCACATCCGCCGTTGCCATGAAGTGTACAGCGCACGCCGCGATCGCTTGTTGCAGCGGCTGGACGACGACCTTTCCCCTTGGCTCAGGGTCATTCCCGCCGAGGCCGGTTTTCATCTAAGCGCCTTGGCGCAACCAGGGGTCGATGTGGAGGACCTGGTAGAACAAGCCCGCAAGGTCGACCTGGGCATTTACTCACTTGCCCCGTTTTTCAATGAAACGCCAGTGCGCCCAGGGCTGTTGATGGGCTTTGGTGCCATTGAAATGCTCGACATCGACCCGGCACTCGACCGGCTGCGCGATACCCTGCGGCGAATCAGCTGAGGACAGCGACGCTATCGACCGCGGCGGGTCGAGCCAAGGCCTTCGCGTAGCTTTGCGGGCTGAAGGCCAACGTCACCAGCAGCATCGTCACCACGCTGGCGATGAGCACAATCCAAGCGCTTTGAAAATCACCGTCGAGCGCACGCAGCCACCCGACAATGTATGGCACACAGCCGGTGATGATGAAGCCGATACCCTGGACGAAACCCGCCAGGCCGCCGGCTTCGGCTGGCGTAGGAAGATGTTCGAGGGTCAGGGTCAGGCTTTGGCTGAAACAGGCGCCCAGCCCGATCCCGATCAACGCTACCCAAAGCCCGGGTGCTGCGGTGGGCGCCATCAGCAACCCCATGAACCCCACCAGTTGGATCGACAGCGCCAGCGCAAGGCCTGGACGCCGATCTACCCAGCGCCTGAGCAGCAGCGGCAGGCCCAATGCGCCCAGTACTTGGAACAGGGTCATCAGCCCCACCAGGTCGGCGCCGCCCTGTGCGCTGCCACCCTGCTCCAGGTAAAACGCTGGAAACCAAGCGACCATGCTGGTGTAGCCTCCGTTGATGAGGCCGAAATACACCGCCAGTAACCAGGCCCGTCGGTGGCCAAACCAGTGTCCGCTGACTGTTTTGAAGACAGGGGCTTGTGCGTTGCGTGGCCGCAAGATGAGCCATGCCAGCATGGCAACCAGCGCCGGCGCGGCCCAGACCCCCAGTCCCACCTGCCATTGCCCGGCATACTCGGCCAGGTGCGGGCCCAGCACAGCAGCCAGCCCGCCGCCGCTCATCAAAGCAGCCGAGTACAGGCCCATTGCGCCAGCAAGCCGCCCTGGAAACCAGCGATTGACCAGGCCCGGCATCATGCCCTGCATCACCGCCACGCCCAGGCCGGCGAGCACTGCGCTGGCAAGCAGCGCCCAGGCACTTTCGAGTTGCAACCGCCAGAGACACGCCAGCGCGATGGCCGCCAGACCACCGAGCATGCCGGCCTGTTCGCTCAACCATCGGCGTGACCAAGGGTGCAATAATGGCACCGCTCCCATGCACAACACCGGCAGCGCCGTCAGCAATGCCGCTTGCTGATAACCCAGGCCGGTACTGATGCGCATTGGATCGAGCAAGGGGCCGATGCTGGTCAGAATCGGTCGCAGATTCAACGCCAGCAGCACGACCAGCATCGCTCTCCAGACTGCTGTCATTGGGCATTGGCCTGTTGCCACTGAGCGTACAGCCCATTTTCGCCGTCGGGCTTGAGGGCGCGTAGCGGCAATGACTGCTGCTGAGGCGCACGGGTCATCTGCGCGTACACGTCAGCGGTGGACAGCCCGTAAGGCTGGCCTTCCTCGTTGTCATACGCGAACCAGGCCTGGCTGATACCGCACAGGTGCATGGCCGCCAGGCACATGGGGCATGGGTGGCCGCTGGCATACACCTCTGCGCCATCCAGGCGAGCGCGCCCCAGCGCCTGGCTGGCCTGGCGGATGACTTGCATCTCGGCATGGGTAGTCGGGTCTTGTGAGCGGTGGATTTCATTGACACCGCGCGCAACGACTTGGCCCTCATACACCAGCACGGCACCGAACGGCCGGCCTCCGGCTGCGATGTTGGCGCGTGCCAGTTCGAGGGCTTCGCTCATGAAACGGACGTCGGGCATGGCTCAATCTCCTTGGATGGGACGGGTCATTATCCTGAGTCGGCGGCAGTGACAGAAATGAAGAGATTGGATGCCTGTCAGTGGGGATGCGAATGGCGGGATTGGCCTCCCCGAAGATGAGCGGATTGGCTATCGGACGTATCGGCGGCCGAGGGTATTGTGGCGCCACCCTAATGCGTTTCTGGAGAGCGCCATGCAACACCGCATCGACTGGTCGAAACAAGCCCCTGACGCCTACAAGGCCATGGCAGCCCTGGAGCAAGCGTTGACCCGCACAGGCCTTGAGCATGATCTGCTTGAACTGGTGCGCTTGCGCGCATCGCAGATCAATGGCTGCGCGTACTGCGTCAACCTGCACGCCAACGACGCGCGCAAAGCCGGGGAGCGCGAGGCCCGCCTGCAGACGTTGTGTGTGTGGCGCGAGACGGCTTACTTCACGGAGCGTGAGCGAGCGGCGTTGGCGTGGGTCGAAAGCCTGACACGGCTGGCCGATTGTGGTGCCCCACAGGGGGAATATGAGGCGCTGCTGGTACACTTCGAGCCAGCGGAGGTGGTGAATCTGACGCTGGCTATCGCGACGATCAATGCGTGGAACCGGTTCGGCGTGGGGTTTGCCATGGTGGCGGGTTGAGGACGTCTGGTGTTTGCTTCAGTCTTCTCTGATTGGAAGCAGCAGTAGCAACATCCAGCTATGCCGCATGTTGAATCGTTGCACATCCCTCGAAGGTCACTCAGTTCCAGTGTGGAAGCGGCCTTGCCGGGGCGCCGGGCCGGCCGCGATGGGCCGCATGGCGGCCCCAGGATTTCAGTTTCGCAGCTCACATCGCCAAAGCCGCAAAGCGGCCACACACCTTCAAGTTGCGAAGCCTGGCTCCTGGGTTGCTCGGCCCGTCGCATCCACCGCTGATGGCTGAGCGTGATGCGGTAGTGTCCTGGTGCGGCAAGAAGCGTGTCCTTGCTCCAAACCCAGGCGCTTGCGCGTTGCGCTTCAACGGTCACGCCACTGCATCAACCCCCTGCAACCCGCCCAGCCATCTTCACCAGTGCCTGCCTCAAACTGGGTAAATCACTGTACCGCTGCTCTGTCACCACTTTGCCGTCCTGAACCTCCAGCCATTGCACCGATTCGCGGTCCCCGCCATAGCCCTTGGCCACCTCGCCGTCCCGATCCAACAAAATCCGGTAGTTGGCCGACCGCATGGCAGGCACCATCACCGCTGCCACCATGCTGGGCATCTTCTCGATGTCCGCGACGAACACCACGCCCCGCGCTTCAAGATAGCCCTCTGGCGTATGCTCGACCGCATTGTTGACCAACCGTGCAGTGGCCATGCTGCGCGCAACCATGACCACGCGGGTCTTGTCGTCCAACGTGAACGCCTGGTCGAACTGGTCATTCAACGTCCAGTGCTCGGCGGCTTGCACCAGGGGTGCACAGAGCATCGCCAGGAACAGAAAAGGAGTGCGCATCTTGCTATCTCGCAGTCAAAGGTTCGACCACACTAGCCTTCTTGTGCCCAGGCGCCAAGCACTGCGCTTGAAGCGGCGTGCGGATGCTGCAAAATGACGCCATGCGATGATCGATTCAACAAGGAAACCTCATGCTTTATATCGTCATGCTGGGGGGACGCCATGCAGGGGCCAAGATCGAGGTCCACGACATGGTGTTCGCCCAGGCACCCAGCCTGCAACAGGCCTATGCGCAACTGCGCGACGCATGGTTCGGCAGCCAGCAGGGGCTGCACATCGATGCCTGGCTGGAAGTGGACGGCGTGGATGGCATGCGAGTGGAGTTGCACCCCTACCCTGCAAAACGCGGTGCGCTGCGCCTGTACTTCATCAACCTGGGCGGCTACGAACGCGGTGTGTTCGGCGAAGCGCACCGTTATGTGCTGGTCAGCGCCCGCAACAAGGCCGATGCCAAGGCATTGGGCAAGCAACACATGCAGGCCGGCTGGCTCAAGCCGCACACCGATGCGGTGCTGAGCGTGGACGACTGTCTGGCCATCGACTGCGTGGACGGGCTGTACGTGCACCTGGTCGAAGGGCCGCACAAACCTGTCGTTTCGCGTAATGACTACATCCCCCTCTGACTTTGCGCCTCTGCCGGGGCCGTAGGGAGTTTCCCATGCCTTACCCCATCGAACAGAAACTGGTGATTGGCGTTGCCTCCAGTGCGCTGTTCGACCTTACCGTTTCGGACGACATCTACACCCAGGAGGGTGTCGAAGCGTACCGATGGCATCAGGAACAGAACCTGGATGAGCCCTTCCCCAAAGGCGTGGCGTTTCCGTTTATCCGTCGTTTTCTGCGTATCAACCAGGCGTTCCCCGAGCAGTTGCCCGTCGAGGTGGTGTTGCTATCGCGCAATTCGCCGGAAACGGGCCTGCGGGTATTTCGCTCGATCAACCACTACGGCCTGGACATCACCCGCGCCGCGTTCATGTCGGGCCGTTCACCGTATGAGTACATACCAGCGTTCAACGCATCGCTGTTTCTGAGCGCCAACGAAGAGGACGTACAGAAAGCCATCGACGCCAATTACCCCGCAGGGCGTGTTCTGCCGACCCGTATCTACGATGACGAAATCGATACCGAGCTGCGCGTAGCGTTCGACTTCGATGGCGTGATCGCCGACGACGAAGCCGAAAGCGTCTACAAGCGTGGCAACAGCCTGGATGAATTCCAGGCCCACGAGCAGGCCCATCAGCGCGTGCCCCATACGCCTGGGCCCTTGGCCGACCTGTATCGCAAACTGTCGCTGATTCGCACGCTCGAAGACCGCAAGCTCGAAGATGACCCGGACTACAAGCGCATCCTGCGCATCGCCATTGTCACGGCACGCAATGCACCTTCCCATGAGCGGGTGGTGACGACCCTCAAAGATTGGGGCGTATCGCCCGACGAGTGTTTCTTCCTGGGCGGCATGGAGAAACCCCGCGTCTTGTCGATTCTCAAGCCCCATGTCTTCTTCGATGACCAGCGCAGCCACCTGCACTCGCCTGCGGGCGATTTGCCGATGGTGCACGTGCCCTTTGGGGTGGCGAACCGGATACCGACGACTGAACCTCATGTCGATGGAAATCCGGATGACTGAGGGGGTCTACCCTTGACCGAAACGATGGCCAGAGAGTGCCTGTCATGAGTCTCATACCAGGGTTGGACGAGAACGCCTGCGTGCTGGTCTGCGGGGCCAGTCGTGGAATCGGGCTCGCGCTGTGCAACGCGCTGGCGACCCGCGAAGACGTCGATCAGCTGATAGCGGTGTCGCGCCGCGCCACGCAGAACCAGGCATTGAGGGCGCTGGCCGACGCTCACCCCAATCGTGTACTACTGGTGGACTGCGACGCGCGCGAGGAGGCCAGCCTGGGCGCCATGGCCGCGCAAGCAGGCGAGCGATGTGTGCACTTGCACCTTGTCATCAGTACCTTGGGGATCCTGCATCAGGAAAACGCCAAGGCCGAAAAGTCACTGGCGCAATTGGACCTTGCCAGCCTGCACGCAAGCTTCACCACCAATGCCTTCGCCCCGGTTTTGTTGCTGAAACACCTGCTGCCTTTGCTGCGCAAGCAACCTGCAACCTTCGCTGCACTGTCCGCCCGCGTGGGCTCGATCAGCGATAACCGTCTGGGGGGTTGGTACAGCTACCGGGCCAGCAAGGCGGCGCTGAATCAGTTGCTACACACAGCCAGTATCGAACTCAAGCGCCTGAACCCTAACGCGACCGTTCTGGCCTTGCACCCGGGTACAACGGACACGGAACTGTCAAGGCCGTTCCAAGGCAACGTGCCTGAGGGCAAACTGTTCGAGACGACGTTTGCCGCGCAGTGCATCGTGGAGCTGATCGGGCGTCTCGGACCGAACGTGACGGGCAGCTTCTGGGGCTGGGACGGTCGCAACATCCCCTGGTAGGCATCAGTGGCGGGCATCCGGGCATTCAACAGGGTAAAGTCGGCACTGTCTTGAGAGCCGGAACGCGCCGCGATGACCTTGTTCTACCTGAAACTTGCCATTACCCCTTTGCTGATGTGGGCCATCTCTCTCGCTTCCAGGCGCTGGGGTGGGCTGCTAGGGGGATTACTGGCGGGCATGCCCATCACGTCGGGGCTGGTGATGACCTTCCTGAGCCTGGAGCAAGGGACAGACTTTGCCCTGAACGCCGTGCCCGGAGCACTGGGCGGCCTGGCAGCCGTGCTCGCTACCTACGCCTTCTACCTGTATGCAACACGCAGGCTTGCCATCGGGGCTGCTGCGGGCTTGGCGATCGTCTTCTACGGCTTGGTCGCCTATGTGCTTACGCACTGGGGCCATTTGTATGTGTCGATAGGCGTAGCGCTGGCGCTGATCGTACTTCTGATCGTCGCCAGCGGGCATGAACCCAAGCCTGAGACGCTGGCACGTGTACGGCATCGTTACTGGGAAATCCCCTTGCGCATGGTCTCGGCAATGGCGTTGCTGATGATCACCACGCACCTGGCAGCCTGGCTTGGACCCCAGACCAGCGGCATGCTCGCGCCAATCCCGGTCATCGCTTGGCCATTGATGGTATTTGCTCACGTGCAGAACGGGCGCGCGGGGATGGCGGCCATGGTGCGCGGCAACGCCATAGGCGCAGTGGGTGTGCTGGCGTTCTACCTGATGTTGTCGGGTCTGATGAGGGCTTTGGGGGTCATGCCGACCATTGTGCTGGCAATGGCCACGGCGGTTGCGTTGACGGTAGCGCTGGCAGGCCTGGTGCGCCGCCGCTAGCGCTGTCCAAAGGCGCTGTGGTCAGCCCCAGCGCCTCGGATTTAACCCTGTATCACGGGTGTTCTTGCGAAACCGAGTTGTTCGCTTCCACGTCCTTCATGTCTTCCTCGAGCGCTGCATCCCCTGCGCCAGGGTCTTCATGGGTGCGTGCGGTACCATTGTCACGTGGCACCTGGCTGTCCTGGTCAGAGCCTGGATTACCTGGGGGTGGATTCCAGTCCTCGGGGCGCTCGCCGCCAGCGTGGCCGGCACCTTGCTTGGGTTCCGAAGGGGTCTGCTCAAGGCCTGAACCGTGCCCCTCGCCTGTGTCCGGGCTGTTCTGCGCCGGGCCTGGGTAGGGTGCTGCAGGACCATTATTGTCGATCGGCATATGCATTCTCCTGATTGAGGCGCTGAAATAGCGTGAGTCTGGTCAAAGCGGTTGCCGCTGGCATCCGTGGCAAATCGGCGAGGCGTGGCTGGAGACTGAACGACGCCCGTTATTCTCTGGGCGTATTCACATCCATGGGCGGCTGCTCGGAATCCTCCATGTCTCCACCCTCCTCTTCGTTCATGAGCGGATCATCGTCCGGATCAGGTATGGTCGGGTTGTCAGGGTTCACCGACGGGTCCGGTGAAACGGGCATGTCATCGTCAGCGTCGTCCTGTGCCATGGGATCTCTGTTCATTGCCGCGTACCTCGAAAGAATGGATGAGGCCTACAGTTATTCGAGAACAGCGCGGGCGCAGGCGTTCGATTGGGTTGAAGCCCGTCCGTCGCAATCGAGGGGGACGAGGTTGATGGCAAGGGTGATCAGAGCGGCGAGCGTCCTGGACGCTGAAAGCATCAGCCGGGTTATCCTGGCTGCACTGCGCCACAGCAACGCAGCAGACTATGACGCCGCCACATTGGCGCGCGTGGCGCGCGCTTTCACGCCCCAAGCCGTGGTCCAATTCCTGGACAGGCGGGTTGTATGGGTGGCCTTGGAGAGCGACGTCGTCGTCGCAACGGCAAGTCTTGAGAAGAGCGTAGTGAGAAGTGTATTCGTTGACCCGAGCTACCAGCGCCAGGGTCTTGGCGAACAACTGATGGGCTACATCGAGCAAGAAGCGCGGGACACTGGGGTCCGGCAGTTGCAGGTGCCTTCTTCACTCACTGCTCAAGGTTTCTATGCCAGGCTAGGTTATACGGCCGTTCGTGAAGTGCGCTATGGAGACGAGCGAACGGTGGTCATGGCGAAGGTGATGACTGCGAGCTGACTTAGGGTGCTGAGTACCTTGCGCGCTCTTTCAAGCCCTGCACATCTCGTGTAGGAGCCGTCTTGCCGGGGCGCCGGACCGGCCGCTCCCTCCTGGGATTAAGCCAGTACCGCCTTGAGCCCACTAGCCAGCTACTTAGGCCACCACGATGTCCGTCAACCCCAATACCTCGGCCTGCGCCAGGATCTCATTGGGCGTGGCGTCGGCCGAAGGCATCACCAGGCTGTTCTCGCCGTCGCCAAAGTGCAGCACGATCAGGTGCCAGGCGGCCTCGTGCAGGGCCAGCTCAGGCTGGTCCAACTCAAAAGTATGGTCGGTCGAATTGCCATTGAGCGAGTAGCGAACAGTGAAGGCGTGCATGAGCACCTCGGTCTAGGTTGGGGACTCATTACTTGACCGGTGAGACAGGAAATAATTCACACAACTACCGAGATCGCCTCGCCAAGCAGGCAAGACGACCCGGTATCCGGCGGCGCAGACTACTTCATGGTCTCTCGGTACAGCTCGATGAACGGCGCTTCAGCAGGATCGATGCGGTCCATGCCAGCGGCAATGCGGTGCCAGTAGGGGTACTGCGGCGCGATGCGTGTGGCCTGTTCGATCTGCTTTAGGTCCTCTTGCGTCAATACAAGGTCTGCCGCCTGCAGATTGTCTTGCAGTTGATCAAGGGTGCGGCCAGCGGTAATCACGCTGGTAATACCCGGGCGATCCTTCAGCCAGGCCAGGCAGACGCGTGACGGCGAGCAACCGTGGCGTTCGCCGACCGCGATCAAGGTCTCGATGATGTCGTAGGCGCGCTCACGATCGTGCACGTAGGGTTCCGGCCAGTCATTGCCCTGACGTGTGCCCTTGGGCGTCTGCTGGCCACGACGGACCTTGCCGGTCAACAGGCCTTCACCCAGCGGGCCCCAGACCAGTGTGGCAAAGCCTTGGTCAATCGCCATCGGCAGCAACTCGTACTCGGCCTCACGCGATTCGGGCGTGTAGTAGATCTGCTGTGAAACAGGCTGTTGCCAGCCGTTCAATTGCGCGCTGCCCAGGGTTTTCATCATTTGCCAGGCAGTGTAGTTGGACGTACCGAAGTAACGGATCTTGCCGCTTTGCACCAGATGATCCAGTGCTGCCAGGGTCTCCTCCACTGGCGTCACGCCGTCCCAATTGTGGATCTGATACAAGTCGATATGGTCGGTCCCCAGGCGCTTCAAGCTGGCCTCGCATGCGCGAATCAGGTGGTAGCGCGAAGCGCCGCTGTCGTTGGGGTTGTCGCTCATCGGGCTGCGCGCCTTGCTGGCCAGGATGATCGACTGGCGACGCTCGCCCAAGGCCTTGCCGACGATTTCCTCGGCCAGCCCATGTGAATACAGGTCGGCGGTGTCCACCAGGTTGACCCCGGCGTCGAACGCGGCCGCGAACATGCGCTTGGCCAGGTCCACATCGACGCTGCCGGTTTTCTCGAACGAGCCTCGTCCGCCGAAAGGCACCGTGCCAATGACCAGCTCCGAAACCAACAGACCGGTGTTGCCGAGTGCGCGATATTTCATGGAAACCTCCAAAGCAAAAGACTAGAAATACCGACCTACCTGCGCGCTGAAACGTTCAATCGGAAGCTTTTGACGGCGTTCTGCGCCAAACCAGCGTTTGCAACAACGACAGTCGACCGCTTGCCAACCCAGCACGCCTGTCGTGATCCCATCCGCAGGTGGCAAAGGCGCTAAGCCACAGGCATGCTGGCAAGCTGTTCAGTGGACGACGCGAGATGAACGATGCAAACACCCTGCACCACGTACTACCTTGAAATGACCTCGCCAGACGAACTGGTGGAAAAGCCCCAGCGCCCGGATTTGCATATCGTCGAATGCGAGGTGCCACAACCAGCCTTCAACCGCTTTCTGTACACGTTGGTCGGCACGCCCTGGTCGTGGGGCGACCTGGACGCCTGGAGCGAGGCGCAGTGGCAGGCGCAGGTCGAGCAGGAAGCTCACCGCACCTGGGTGGCTTATCACCGGGGCGCCATTGCCGGTTATTACGAACTGTATCGCCCTGATGGGAGCAACGCCGAGATCCGCTACTTCGGCTTGGCCCCGCAATTTCTGGGCGCAGGCTTTGGCGGTCCGCTGTTGAGCCAGGCGGTGCGTAGCGCCTGGGCTTGGCCCGGCACGCAGCGTGTATGGGTGCATACCTGCACCCTGGATCACCCTGCCGCGCTGGGCAATTACCAGGCGCGCGGCTTCAGGATCTACAAGCAGGAAGAAACCCTGTCAGACGCCTGAGGTTCAGGCCTGCGAATCGCGCTGCGCTGCGGCATCCGCGGCCGCTTGCAGCGCCAGCTTCTCGCGATCGGCCTTGCTGATGTACTTGGGCTTGGTACTGCGCGGTGCCAGCTTGGCGCTGGCCTTCTTGGCGTGTGCCTTGAGCAGTTGCTTGATTTTCTTCTGACGGTTCATGGTGGGTTCTGGTGAGGTGGATTGGGGCTTATGATAGCGCGTTGTCTTTCCTTTCCGTGAACCGCCGGGACCTGTGCCATGAAACGTTCGTCCAACATGCCCCCGGTTTCGGACTGGGTCATCCGCAGCCAGCAACATGGGGCTGTCGAGCGGATCGAAGCGTGGTTCGGTAGTCATGGCTATGATCCTCATCGGCATGACACCTACTCCGTCGGCCGTACCTTGGCCGGGGTACAGAGCTTTCATTACAAGGGCTCGTTGTGCCACGGCATTGCGGGCAACACGCTGGTGTTGCACCCCGATGAATTGCACGACGGCATGGCCGGCACCGAGGCAGGTTTTCGCTACCGCATGGCCTACATCGACCCTGCGCTGATTCAGGCCGCACTGGGCGGGCAGCCGCTACCGTTCGTGCCTGGCGGGCTTTCCAGTGACCCGCGCCTGTTCCATGCTAGCGAACCGTTTGTGCAGGCTGTGGACCATCCCCTCGAGCAGCTGGAAGAGCAAGACGCCATCTATGACCTGGCCATGGCGCTGCGCGCTGTCGCGGGCAAGCCACGCGGGCGCAAGCGCCTGGATTACCGGTCCGCCGAACGCGCCAAGGCGTTCATTCTGGAGCACCTGCACCTGGGCATCACCCTGGAGATGCTCGAGCACGCCAGCGGCCGTGAGCAATGGAGCCTGTCTCGGGACTTTCGGGCCCTGTACGGCACCAGCCCTTATCGCTTCGTCACCCTGAGGCGACTGGACAATGTGCGTCGGTTGTTGCTCGATGGCTTCACCCTGGTCGACGCTGCCTTGGCGGCAGGCTTTCACGATCAGAGCCACATGACCCGACACTTCACCCGCAGTTATGGGGTGTCGCCGCTACGCTGGCTCGAACGCCTGCGGCCAGGGCAGCAACGTGCAGGATCGTACAAGCGTGCAGACACTGAGCTGCAATAGGCTGCGTGCTCCAACCAGGAGTAACCACCATGTACGAATCCAGTCAACACACTCAGCCCCATCCGATAAACCTGAACCAGAAAGCGTCGATGATCGACAGCCAATGGAGCCCCAGGGTTGTTGCACAGATGAACGACTACCAGTTCAAGGTTGTACGCATCGAAGGGGAATTCATCTGGCATGCGCACCCGGAAACCGATGAAGCCTTTCTGGTACTCGAAGGGACGCTGCGCATCGATCTGCCGCAACGCAGCGTCCATGTAGCGCCCGGCGAGTTGTTCGTGGTGCCGCGGGGTGTACAGCATCGAACAGCGGCCGAGGGCGAGGCCAAGCTGCTGATGATCGAGCCATGTGGCGTCCTCAACACTGGCCATGAGGGCGGTGAGCGCACGGCGCCTAATGATCTGTGGATCTAGCCATCGCCGTCAGCGATTGGCCCGCGTCGGCTGGTCGACATGGGCAAGGGTTGGCCTCGGTGCTTGATTGAGGCCAAACTTGCACCATCGTCGATGGGAAGAACGCCATGCTTACTACCCTGGCCATCAGCAATTATCGCTCCATCAATCACCTTGTCCTGCCACTGGGCCAGCTCAACGTGGTAACCGGAGCCAACGGCAGCGGCAAGTCGAATCTGTACAAAGCGCTGCGCCTGCTGGCCGAAACGGCACAGGGCGGGGTCATCCAGGCACTCGCCCGCGAAGGTGGGCTGGACTCGACCTGGTGGGCGGGCCCGGAACCGAGTGCACGCATGATGCGCGGTGAAGTGCCGATCCAGGGGCAGCACCCGCGCGATGCCCGTCGCCTGCGGCTGGGCTTTGCCACCGAGGATTACGGATTCGCCATCTCCTTGGGGTTGCCCATCCCCCTGGCTTACCCCTCAGCCTTCATCCTCGATCCGGAAATCAAAAGTGAGACCATCTGGGCAGGTGGGGCTTACCGACCTGCCTCGGCGCTGGTCGAGCGCAAGAATGCGTTGGTGAAGGCTCGTGAAGGTAACGCCTGGACAATACTTGATCAGCATGCCGACAGTAGCGAAAGCTTCTTCAGTGTGGTGGGCCGCCCACGGCAGGCACCGGAAATCGGGCAGTTGCGCGCCTTCATCAACAGTTGGCGTTTTTACGATCACTTTCGGATCGATCGGGATGCACCCTGCCGCCAGCCCCAATTGGGCACCCGCTCGCCAGTGCTGCATCATGACGGGCGTAACCTTGCCCCCGCCTTGCAGACCATCATTGAAATCGGTGACGTGGAAGGCCTCAATGCCGCGCTGGAGGACGCGTTCCCCGGCAGCCGCCTGGACATCGATGCTCCCCCTGGCGGGCTATTCTGCGTACGGCTGCTCCAGCATGGATTGCTCAGGCCATTGACCTGCGCAGAACTTTCGGATGGGACCTTACGCTATCTTCTGCTGATGACCGCCCTGCTGACGCCCAGGCCACCGGCCCTGATGGTGCTCAATGAGCCGGAGACCAGTCTGCATGTAGCCTTGCTGCCGGCCTTGGCCCGGCTGATCATTCGCGCGTCCGAGCACAGCCAGGTGTGGGTCGTGTCGCACAGCGCGCCATTGATCGAAGCCCTCAGCCAATGTGAGGATTGCAACCTGCTAGCCCTGGACAAGGTGCAAGGCAAGACGCAACTCAAAGACGTGGGCCTGCTGGACGAGCCGCTGTGGCGGTGGACTGACTGAATGGGGTTCATCAAGCAAGCGCCGCCTGACCCTCACCAGACGGCACACACTCAGGTACCAGTACCGTCAAGCCTTCATGCAAGCGCCTCGCGGCTATGCTGCCCGTCGATCAGGCGCAGCAGGCCCAGCGGGTTGGCGTTCTTGAGGGCGTCGGGCAGCAGCGCGTCCGGATAGTCTTGAAAGCAGACGGGCCGCAGGAAGCGGTCGATAGCCAGGGTGCCTACGGAAGTACCGCGCGCATCGGATGTAGCGGGGTAAGGCCCGCCGTGCACCATCGCCTCGCACACTTCGACGCCAGTCGGGTAGCCATTGACCAGCAGGCGCCCGGCCTTGCGCTGCAACACCGGTACCAGCGCGGCGAAGCGCTGGATATCTTCAGCCTCAGCGACCAACGTGGCCGTCAGTTGCCCCTGCAGCGCTTCGAGGGCCCGGCGCAGTTCGGCTTCGTCAGCCACTTCGATGGCGACCGTGGTAGGTCCGAACACTTCTTCCTGAAGCACTTCATCGCCCTGCAACAAAAGGCTCGCCTGCGCCATGAACAACTGGGGCTGGGCTTGGTTGCCTTCCTGTGCGGACCCGGCCAGGTGGCGTATCCCTGGGTGCTGGTGCAGGCGCTGGACGCCGGCGCAATAGCTGCGCAGGGTTCCGGCATTGAGCATGGTCTGGCTAGGCTCGTCACCCAGGTGCGCGCCTAATTGCGCCAGGAAGTCGCTGAAGGCTTGGCCAGCGATACCGATGACCAGCCCCGGGTTGGTGCAAAACTGCCCACACCCCATCACCACCGAGTTGGCCAGCTCCCGGGCGATCTGTGGGCCACGCGCTTGCAGCGCACCTGGCAGCACCAGCACCGGGTTGATGCTGCTCATTTCGGCAAACACCGGTATCGGCTGCGCACGAGCAGCCGCCATGTCGCACAGGGCACGCCCACCTTTGAGCGAGCCAGTAAAGCCTACGGCTTGAATCATCGGATGGCGCACCAAGGCTTCGCCTACCCCCCCACCGTAGATCATGTTGAACACGCCAGCGGGCATACCGGTCGCCACAGCGGCCCGCTCGATGGCTTCGCCGACCCACTCGGCCGTGGCCATGTGCCCGCTGTGCGCCTTGACCACCACCGGGCACCCTGCCGCCAGCGCAGCGGCGGTGTCGCCACCGGCCGTGGAAAAGGCCAAGGGAAAATTGCTGGCGCCGAATACCGCCACCGGACCCAGGCCGGTGCGGTACTGACGCAGGTCAGGCCGTGGCAGCGGCTGGCGTTGGGGTTGTGCGCGATCGATGCGGGCGCCAAGAAAGTCGCCGCGCCGCAGCACCTTGGCGAATTGGCGCATCTGGTTGCTGGTGCGGGCACGCTCGCCTTGGATACGCCCTGCTGGCAAGGCGGTTTCTCGGCATACGGTGGCGACGAAGGTGTCGTCCAATGCATCGAGCTGATCGGCAATAGCGTCGAGAAACTGCGCGCGGCGCTCGGGCGCCAGGGCACTGTATGCGGGAAAAGCGGCTTCGGCGGCCTGGGCTGCTGCGTCCACTTCTTCGGGGGTAGCCTGGCTGAAGGTGACCGGCAGGGCCTCCCCGGTGCAGGCGTCGAGGCTGTGCAGGCGCACGCTGCCCGCGGCGCTGCGTTGGCCGCCAATGAAATTGCTTCCAGTCATGATGACTCCTGAATTAAGAAATTGAAGTGGCCGCACGTGACCGCTTCCCTGGGCCACGGGGCACGTACTCTGAATGACAGAGGTGGGCTTACAGGCTTTTCACCCTCCCTGGCCGCACCTGCTTGGCTGCTGGCGCAATGGCGTTGCGCAGCGGTTCGCCGAAGGCCGGCAGGCTGATTTCGAAGGTATCGCCGGGCTGAGCCTGGATGCCGTCGGCGAACGACAGCGTCGCGGTGCCGAAGTAGTGCACATGAATATCGCCAGGTCGCAGGAACTGGTCGTATTTGAAGTGATGGAACTCCAGGTTCTCGAAGCTGTGGCACATGTTCTGCTCACCCGACAGAAAGGGCTTGCTCCATACCGGTTGGCCATCACGCAGGATGCGGCTGGTCCCTTCGAGGTCCGCCGGCAGCGCACCCAGCCGTAGCTCCGGTCCGAAACTGCAGGCGCGCAGCTTCGAGTGGGCCAGATAAAGGTAGTTACGCCGCTCCATCACATGGTCGGAGAACTCGTTGCCCAGCGCGTAGCCCAGGCGATAGGGCGTGCCATCAGGGCCGATCAGGTACAGGCCGACCAACTCAGGCTCCTCTCCGGCATCCTCGGCGAACGCCGGCAGCGGCAGGTCTGCCCCCGGGCGCACGACGATGGCACCGTCGCCCTTGTAGAACCATTCCGGCTGTGCGCCCACCTGCCCTGCAGGTGGCCGGCCGCCTTCCATGCCCCATTGGAACATGCGCATGCTGTCGGTCACGGCGTCCTGGGCCTGCTGCTGATGCATCTTGTCGCGCGTGGCGGCGCTACCCAAGTGGGTCAGGCCAGTGCCGGTCACCAGGCAATGGGCAGGATCGGGGTGATCCAGCGGCGGCAGCACCCGGCCCTCGGCCAACAGCGCCCGGTAATCGTGACGCTCACCCAGGCTCAATACCTGCACGTGGTCGGCCAGGGTCCGGCCAGCGGCAATGGCCTGCTGGGCCAGCTCGCGGGTGGTGTCGGTGCCACATACGCGCAACACGTACTCACCTTCCACCACGCCGACATGGCGCTGGCCGGTGGCGGTTTCAAATTGGATCAATCGCATGGTCGTACTCGCTTGTCGGTTGCGAAAAATTATCGGGAGGCGCCGGCCACTTGAGCGGCCGCATCACGCTGTCGGCGCTCCAGCCGGGTGTAGACAACCCCGGTAAGCAGCACCCCAAACAGGGTGACCAGGGCCAGGAAATACAGCCCGGACGACAGGTGACCTGTGTGTTCTTTCAAGGCGCCGATGCCAAATGGGCCCAGGTAGCCGCCCAGGTTGCCGATCGAGTTGATCAAGGCAATGCCGGCCGCAGCGCTGGCCCCGGAGAAGAATCGCCCAGGCAGGGTCCAGAAGATCGCCGTGCACGAAAACAAGGCGAACGCCACCAGGCACAGTGCCGCCAGTTGCAACGCCGGCACGCTCAACCAGGCGCTGAGGAACAGCCCCGCTGCGGCCAGGGCATACAGCAGGCCAAGATGACCGTAACGGTCGTTGAGGCGGTCCGAGCTGCGCGGCACGACCAGCAAACCAATGATGCCGAACAGGTAGGGCACCGCCGACACGAAACCGGTGACCAAGTCGCTGCCGCCGAACTGGTGGATCAAGGTGGGCAGCCACAACCCGAGCCCGTAGATGCTCAGGGTCATGGGCAGGTAGAACAGCGCCAACAGCAGCACGCGGCTGTCCTTGAGTGCATGCAGCGGGTTGCCGTGGCGGGTCTGGCCGTATTCACGCAGGTCATCGGCCAGCTGTTCCTGCAACCAGGTGCGTTGCGCGTCGCTGAGCCAGCGTACCTTGGCCGGGCCATCGGGCAGCAGGCGCAGGGTGGGCCAGGCCAACAGCACCGCAGGGGTCCCGATGCAGATGAACAGCCATTGCCAGCCGTGCAGGCCATAGGTGCCGTCCAGACCCAGCAATGCGCCGGAAAGCGGCCCTGTGACCAGCATCGCCAACGGCTGGGAAAGGATGAACAAACCCAGAATTTTGCCGCGATGACGCACGGGGTACCACTGAGTGATGTAGTACAGCACCCCCGGAAAGAACCCCGCCTCGGCTGCCCCTAGCAGAAAGCGCATCACATAGAAGCCGTTCGGCCCGGTCACGAATGCCATGCCAATGGTGATGGCGCCCCACGTAAGCAAGATGCGCGCAAACCAGCGGCGTGCGCCAAAGCGGTCCAGCAGCAGGTTGCTGGGCACTTCGAACAGAAAATAGCCGATGAAGAACAACCCGGCGCCCAGGCCGTAGGCAGCATCGCCCAGGCCAATGTCGGCGCCCATGTGCAGCTTGGCAAAGCCGACCGCCGAGCGATCGACATAGGCCACCAGGTACAACAGGACCAGAAAAGGGATGAGCTTGAGTGTGATCAGGCGGACGAGCCGCTGCTCCTGAATCATGGCGATGTCTCCAATTGTTCTTGTAATGGGTACAACACCAGGCCGAGGTTTTTTGGCAGACCGCTGACCTAGGAAATTGATCTTATAGTATTACTATTTAAAACGACAAGCCTTCACATGTGCGTTTTTTGGCGATACATTTGGCGGTATAAAGATAAATAGTAATACTAATAAGGTGTCCATCATGTCCGATAGCAAGCCCTCACTGCGCTCCGCCCAATGGTTCGGTAGCGCCGACAAGAACGGGTTCATGTACCGCAGCTGGATGAAGAACCAGGGCATTCCGGACCACGAGTTCCAGGGCAAACCGATCATCGGCATCTGCAACACCTGGTCGGAGCTGACCCCGTGCAACGCGCATTTCCGCAAGATCGCCGAGCACGTCAAGAAAGGCGTGTTGGAAGCAGGCGGCTTCCCGGTCGAGTTCCCAGTGTTCTCCAGCGGTGAATCCAACCTGCGCCCCACGGCCATGCTCACGCGCAACCTGGCGAGCATGGATGTGGAAGAAGCCATTCGTGGCAACCCGGTCGATGCCGTGGTGCTGCTGACCGGTTGCGACAAGACCACGCCTGCGTTGCTGATGGGCGCGGCCAGCTGTGATGTTCCGGCCATCGTGGTGACCGGCGGGCCGATGCTCAACGGCAAGCACAAAGGCAAGGATATTGGCGCCGGCACTATCGTGTGGCAGATGCACGAGGCCTATAAGGCCGGCCACATCGACCTGAACGAATTTCTCTCTGCCGAGGCAGGCATGTCGCGCTCAGCCGGCACCTGCAACACCATGGGTACGGCTTCGACCATGGCCTGCATGGCTGAGGCGCTGGGCACTTCGCTGCCGCACAACGCCGCCATCCCTGCCGTGGACGCGCGCCGTTACGTGTTGGCGCACTTGTCGGGCATGCGCATCGTGGACATGGTGCGCGAAGACTTGCGGCTGTCGAAAATCCTCACCCGCGAAGCCTTCGAAAATGCCATCCGAGTGAACGCCGCCATTGGTGGCTCGACCAACGCCGTCATTCACCTCAAGGCCATCGCCGGGCGCATTGGCGTAGACCTGCAGTTGGAGGACTGGACGCGGGTGGGACGGGGTACGCCGACGCTGGTCGACCTGCAACCTTCGGGGCGTTTCCTGATGGAGGAGTTCTATTACGCCGGCGGTCTGCCGGCCGTGATCCGTCGCCTGGGGGAGCATGGGCTGCTGCCCAACCCGACTGCGCTGACCGCAAACGGTAAAAGCCTGTGGGACAACTGCCACACCGCGCCACTTTATGATGAGCACGTCATCCGCCCGCTGGACAAACCCCTGGTGGCCGACGGCGGTATCTGCATCCTGCGGGGCAACCTGGCGCCCAAGGGCGCAGTGCTCAAGCCTTCGGCGGCCACGCCTGCGCTGATGCAGCATCGGGGGCGCGCCGTGGTCTTCGAGCACTTCGAGGACTACAAGGCTCGCATCAACGACCCAGACCTGGATGTGGACGCCAACTCGATCCTGGTGATGAAATATTGCGGGCCCAAGGGTTATCCCGGCATGGCCGAGGTGGGCAACATGGGGCTGCCGGCCAAGCTGCTTGCCCAAGGCGTAACCGACATGGTGCGCATCTCAGACGCGCGCATGAGTGGCACGGCCTACGGCACCGTGGTGCTGCACGTTGCGCCAGAGGCTGCCGCAGGTGGGCCCCTGGCCGTGGTACGCGAAGGCGACTGGATCGAGCTGGACTGCCAGCAAGGCCGCTTGCACCTGGACATCGACGAGCAGGAGCTGGCCGGCCGCCTGGCGGATCTGCAGCCACCGCCACAGCTGATTACCGGGGGGTATGCCAAGCTCTATCTGGACCATGTGATGCAGGCCGATGAGGGCTGCGACTTCGACTTTCTCGTCGGCTGCCGCGGGGCGGCGGTGCCCAAGCACTCTCACTAGCCCAGGGAAATTACCCCAAGCGGGGCCGTGACTGGCTCGATACAACCGGGGGCACACAGTGCCGCTTGCCGCTTGAACGCCGTGGAGCCGTCCATGCACCGACAGCTCCCGCGCCCGCTAGAGCGCCGAGGCCCGCAGGGACCACCTCTGTCCGCCCTCAAGGCGCTGCAAAACAGCCCTGCATTTATCAGTGCTATGATGCGAGCCCCGCCAGAAGGACCTCGCACACCCCCCATGAACTACCGCCAGCCCTCAACGCGCAAGAGCATGCACGCTACCTTGGTCCAGGACCTGGGCCTGCAGATCGTGTCCGGCCAACTCGCCCCAGGGCAGAAGCTGCCGTCCGAGGCAAGCCTGTGCGAAACCTACGCGATCAGTCGGCCGGTGTTTCGCGAGGCCATGCGCGCCCTCACGGCCAAGGGCCTGGTAGAAGCGCGCCCCCGCGTCGGCACCCTGGTCAGACCCCGCCATGACTGGCACATGCTCGACCCCGATGTGCTGCACTGGCTGATGCAGGCAACGCCGCAACAGGAGTTCTTCAATACCCTGTCCAGCGTGCGCTGGGTCATTGAGCCCGCTGCCGCCGCCTTGGCCGCCACCAATGCCACGACAGAGGACGTAGCGTCGATTGGCGAGGCTTATCAACGAATGGAGGCAGCGCGTACCCCGGATGAGCGGCTGCAGCCAGACCTGGACTTTCATGCCCGTATTGCCGACGCCACCCACAATGACCTGCTCGCCTACCTGTGCAACATGCTGTCGATGGCATTGCGCGAATCGGTGCGTTTTTCCAACCAGCGCCCGAATTTCGATGAGCTCGCCCTCCCCCGGCACAAAGCCATTTTGACGGCTATCCAGAACGGCGATGCGCTTGGCGCCCGGCATGCCTCCCTGGTGCAGCTCGAAGATGCCCGTGTGGCGCTGAGCAAGGTGCTGGGGCAGGACCCGGCGAGCTGAGGGCCTAGGGCCATAACCAAAAGGCCATTACTGGCGTAACAGCCTTTGAACGCGGCGGATCGGCCACCTGTGGCTGCGAAGTGTGCAGTGCGTCACAGTGGGCGCCCCACTAGCACACTCGTACTATTTCACGGTCTTGGGTCGCTCCCGATACTCCCCCTGTTAACCGCCGTATACAGGAACACCGAGCCCTTCGGGCTCGGTGGCCACGCAGGTGGCATCTCATGGAGTCTCCGGAGTCGTTATGAATCCCTTATTCAAGCTATCCCCCCTCACCTTCGCGATAACGCTCGCCATGGCACCCGGCGCGTACGCGGCCGACTATGTGCTCGACAGCGGTCAGGACACCTTCAGCAGCGACCGAGGCATTGACGGCGCTGTGGTGCTGCGCCCCAGCAACGGCACGCCGTCCACGCTTACGCTCAACAATGGCGCCCAGGTCACCAGCTTCGGCGGCCGAATCGGTGGGTCGTCCACCAACGACGCGGCCAGCACGGCGATGGCCACGGTCATCGTGCAGGGCCCTGGTACGCGCTGGAACGTGCCACGCACCGGCGCGGTGCTGGGTAACACCATCGTGATTGGTGGCGCCGGGCAAGGTACTCTCAACGTGCTTGGCGGTGGGCAGGTGTCGGTGCGGGACCTGCAATTGAGTGACAATGGCAATGCCGGCAACGCCCTGTCGCGGGCCAACCTGCTGGTCAGCGGCCAGGGCTCGAAAGTAGACACCGTCAACGTCACGTCCGGTGGCGTGTTCCTGTACGACTCGCGCATCAACCTCAAGGATGGTGGGCAACTGGTCAGTGAGCGCGTGGCCATCAACTCGATCAGCGAACTGTCGGGCGCTGGCACCCGCTGGGACAACACCGGCACCTTCAGAAACCGCAACGACCTGAGCCTGAGCGACGGCGCCGTATTGACCAGCGACTCCATGGCGCTGGGCTCGGCCAACGTCAGCCGTAACACCCAGGTCAATGTCTCCGGTGAAGGCACCCGTCTGGCCACGCGCGCCATGACGCTGGGCACCACGACATCCAGCACCATCCTGACCCTGTCCAACGGCGCCGAGCTGAGCAGCGCCGACGGCATCGACATCAGCGAGCTGACCAGCATCAACTCCGCCGCCCGTGGCACGCTAAGCATCGGTGGTGCCGTCGTGCGGGACGATGCGCGTACCGACATCGATGCCATCAGCGCCGGTTCTGCCCAGGCGGCGGGCCGTCTCGATCCGCAAACCGCCATTCGCTTCGGCGCCGGCAGCGGTGCGCTGGCGTTCAACCATACCGACAGCAACCTGCAAGTGAACAACCGCATCAGTGGCGCGGGCCGTGTGTACGCGTTCAGTGGCGACACCACCTTGGGCGGCGACCTGACGGGCCTTTCCGGCAGCACGGTAGTGCGTGGCGGGCGGCTGGTACTCGACGGCGATGTAGACCAGACCAACCCACGAGGCACGTCATTGCTGAGTGTGGGCAACGGCACCTTGGTGGTCAACGGTACCGTCGGGCATACCGACGCTTCTGGCAACTACAGCAACCGTGCCCAAGTACTGGCAGGTGGCGTGCTGGCCGGTAACGGACAGGTCGGGAGCACGCAGGTAGCCTCGGGCGGTACGCTGTCGCCAGGTGAAGCGGCACTCGGCACCTTGAACATCAAGGGCGACCTGGACATGGCCGAAGGCTCCAGGTACGCCGCCGACATTGCAGGCAATGGCGGCGCCGACCGGGTTAACGTCAGCGGCAGCGCAACCCTGCGCGGTACGCGTGTAGACGTGACCACCCTCAACGATGCGCAAAGCTATCAGACCGGCCAGACCTACACCCTGCTGGCCGCCCAGGGCGGCGTGGTGGAGGGCGCAGCAGCAGGTACCGCGTATGCGCAGGCGTTCACCAACTCGGCATTTCTCAATGTCAGCCTGCAGCGCACCGCCAATGAACTGAACCTGACCATTGCGCAGAAAGGCACTACACCGCCTGTCGAACCACCTGTGGAGCCGCCTGTGGAGCCTCCCGTGGAACCGCCGGTACAGCCACCTGTAGAGCCCCCGGTCGAGCCGCCCGTGCAGCCGCCCGTGCAGCCGCCGGTCGAGCCACCTGTCCAACCCCCGGTGCAGCCGCCTGTAGAACCGCCCGTCGAGCCCCCGGTGCAGCCCCCGGTCGAGCCACCCGTGGAACCCCCGGTACAGCCGCCGGTCGAGCCACCTGTTCAACCGCCAACGACAGGCACCCCGGGCATCTTCCAGACCGTGGCGCTCACACAGAACCAGTGGAATACGGCGGGTGCCCTGAGTGGATTGCAACAGAGCGGCGACCCCCTGCGGCTTTACAACAACTTGCTGGTACTGGATGCAGCCAGTGCCCGCAATGCCATCGATCAGCTGTCCGGTGATTACCACAGCAGCACGGGCACCGCGCTGATTGCCAACAGTCAGGTCGTGTCTGGGGTGCTCGGCACCCGCGTTCGCGGTCTGTTGGACAACAACACCGTGCGCATGCCGACAGGGGCATCGAACCTGATGCCGGCCACCCCAGAGGCGCAAGGCGGCGCATGGGCACAAGTGTTCGGCAACTGGTCGAAGCTCGATGGCAACAACGGCGCCAGCGGCTTGCACCAACGCACCGGCGGTGTGCTGATCGGCGCAGACGGCAGCATCACCCAGGATTGGCGTGCCGGCGTGTACGGCGGTTATAGCCGCTCCAAGTTCGATGCCGATGACCGCGATGCCAAGGGTCACAGCGACAACTATCACCTGGGCCTGTACACCGGCGCCCAGATCGACGCGCTGCGCCTGAGTGCAGATGTGGGCTACACCTGGCACAAGCTCGACAGCAGCCGCAACGTTGCGTTTGCCGGTTACAGCGACCATCTCAAGGGCAAGCGCGACGCCAACACGCTGCAAGCCAGTGGCGAAGCGGCCTACCGCATCGGCCTGGGCGCGGTGGCGTTGGAGCCGTTCGTAGGGGTGTCCTACGTGAACTACGACGCCGACCGTTTCCGCGAAAAGGGCGGCGCAGCGGCCCTGAACGTGTCGAGCGAGAAACAGGACACCTGGTTCTCCACGGTCGGCATGCGGGCCTCGACCCACACACGCGTGGCCAATCACGATACCCAACTGTTCGGCTCCCTGGGCTGGCGCCGAGCCTACGGCGACCTGGCCCCACGCAATGAGCAGGCGTTTGCAGGCGGACCGAACTTCGAGGTGCAAGGGATTGCCCAGACGCGAAACGTGGCACTCACTGAAGTGGGGGCGAAGGTGCAGCTGAACCGTCAGACCGATGTAGGGCTGTCGTATCAAGGGCAGTTTGGCTCTGATTCCCGGTTCCATTCGGTCAATGCCGGGATCACGGTTCGCTTCTGAGGAGCGGCGGGGGTAGAGCCCCCTGCCCGCCATAGTGACTGCTACATCCGGGGCTGCCAGGCAGCCCCGGATGGGCCGCCAACGCGCTTGCACAAGGTCAATCCCCTGCGGGTTTGCCGGGTTGCCAGCCCTTAGCGGCACACTGGCGCTTCACCGTTTCAGAGGCGATGATGGTTGACGGGCTGGCCACACCCCGAAGCCCGCCCTCCATACTGCAGCCTCAAACCGCTGGATCACCTTACACCCGGCCCACGCCCACTCAGGGGCGCATCAGCGGCTCGATCCCGATCCACGTCTTGACCGGGTGATAGCACAGTTGCAACGGTGGGATGGCGACGTCCTGACCCTGCACCTGCAGATTGCCCAGGTGAATGGTCCACTTGGACTCGGCGTCAAACGTGTCCGTCGGGAAAATCACATAAACGGACCCGTAACGCTTGTTGTTGGTGATCTTCGGAATCTTGCTGTGCACTTCGTCTGCGTTGATGTCATACGGCGAAGGTCGCGCCTGCTGCGGCGCGAATGTCGGATAGTCATATACCGGGCCACCCAGATAAAGCTCGGGTCTGGCATTCAATCGCGAACCGTCATTGAGGGTGATGAACGCCTGCCGGCTGTCATAGAGGATGGGTATCGGCGCGGCCCCGCGTGCGGAACCGGACGCAGGCCGCTGACGCCCCTCGTTGTAAGCGATCAGTTGTACATAGAATTCCGGTCGCGGGTATTTTTCCCCTGGGTACTGTACATGCAGCACCTGCTCGAATGGTTCGTCGCGCCAGCGCGCGGAGTAATCATAGAGGTAGGTTTCGAGGTGGATGGGTCCGCCGTCTGGCAGGCCTGCAACCTGAAGTTCATGCTTCTTTTCGCAGACATCCGCGTACGCTGCGCGCTCCCGTTTCCACGGCACGCAGGCAGTAAGCGAGGCTGCACAAAAAAAGATAAGGAGTGAAGGCGTGCACGTGCGATAAGTCATGACCGGCCCTGGTCTGGCGTGATGAGTGATTTCAGGTACTGACGCGTGGGTTCGATATCCATGTTGCCCATAGGCGAACGTACCAAGGTATTGGACAAAGGTGGATGAGCTAGGTCCGTGTGTTCAATCATCGAAGACGCCAAGGGGTGACAGTGCAGCAATCGCATTGCGAAAAAATCAGATTTAAGCCCTTCCCTGTAGGCCATTTCCCAAAGATACTCCCTGCGCCCATTTGTTGTTGCACATGAACGGTGTGGAACCTAGTCTCGCCGGGTCGCTGCCAATTCAGCGACCGGTTTTGACGGACCGAGAACGCTGCCTCATGTGCACACTTTATGGTGGCTGTACGTGCGGGCACCCTGTGGTGCGCCGAGTGCCAACGTCTCGGTCCGTCAACCCGCGTACAGCTACCACCCTCATTGCTTGACGGCCTGAATGTGGTAGTTCCTCCTTCCACGTTGGAGTTGAACCATGCTCAAGATCGTCCCCGATCCCCCTCTTCATAGTGGCTCCCTTGAACACATTTTGGTCCAGGCCACCGAATACGCCACGTGCGCGGCCGCCGTGGTGCAACAGGCCATGTCACTGGGTTTCAGGTCGCCCGCTTCGGTGCTGATGCTGACCTCTCTGCATGAACTCGAGACGCTGAAGGCTCTGCTCGAGTCAGCGGTAACGCATGTCCAGATGCGACCGAAGCATCCAATCTGCCATTGACCCGTAACTGTTGAAAAGTGCGCTCGCATGGCGAACCGTCCGTTCACCCCGCTGGGTGTTGGTTCGCCAGCGATGTGGCTCGTGCAAGCACTGCACCCTTTTGAGGAGAACGAAGATGTCCGGAGAAGAAACCACGTTTACCGTTGGCCAAACCACCTTCTATCAGGGCACCGACCAAACAAGCCCTCTCTTCCGTATCGAGCCCGGTATACCCTGTGAGATGGCCCGCGAGCAGGCCTCGGAGCTGATGGGTTACGCTCGGGACATGACCCTTGACGGCTTGATGGAAAACAAGCAGCACTTGATCTGGGCTTCCCACTACCTCTGCGCGATGGCCAAGGCCTTGCTTGACGACGCGCAACTGGGCGAAGCGCTGAGCCAGCATTAAGCGTGCAGGCCAACCCGAGCGCGCTACCCTCGCTGCGCCGGTTGCTTGCGATAGGCCAAAGGGTTGCACGCAGACAATGCCACACAGCTCAACACCGCCACCGCCCCGGCGAGTACACCAAACCCTGTGCCTGATACCGCACTCACACCCATTGCCACAACGGCTGCGCTGCCAATCTGGCAAAACCCCACCAACCCCGATGCAGTGGCCGCATGCCCATGTTCACTGGCGATAGCCCCCGAAATCGCCAGCGACAACGACGAGCCGTTGGCCAGGCTGACCAGGCACATCGGCAGTACCACGGCCGTCACGCTGCGCCACCCCATGGCATAAGCCAGAAGAAAACCCATGGCGCCCAGTACGAAGCAGGTAATGCCTATCGCGACAATACGGTCGTAAGGCAAGCGGTCAAGCAACCGCCGGGCCAACCGGTTAGCTCCGATGATGCCCAAAGTAAGCGGCACGTACAGCCACCCGCTTTGCGCCTCGCTCAAGCCTGCTTGTACGAAAAGAAATGGCGACTGCGTCAAATAAACGAACCAGGCGCAGTAGATTGAACACACCACTACTGTGTAGCGGCAAAAGTTGCGGTCACCCAGTACGCGGCCGAAGCCCGCGAAGGGTCCCGTCCTGGTACGCGTCGCGACCGGTAGCGTTTCAGGCAATACAAACAGTGCCAGAAGCAGTGCTAGCGCCCCGAATGCGGCAACGAACAGAAAGTCGGCTCGCCAGCCGAACGCCACGGCCAAGTGCCCGCCGATTGCGGGGGCCAAGGCCGGCGACAGTGACACAAGGGGGTAAACCACGGCGTAGACTTTCGCCGAAGTGCGCTTGTCGCAGGTATCGGCAATCAACGCGCGACCAATCACCAGCCCCGCCGCTGCTCCCAGCGCTTCTACCATACGCCACGCTATAAAGCCCATGTAGCTGCTGGACAGCGCGCAGCCCATGGAGCCCAGCAGATAGAGAACGCCACCGGCCAGCAGCACGGGCTTGCGTCCACGTCGGTCAGACAGTGGGCCATAAACCAACTGCGCAAAAGCCAGTGCCAGCAAATAGAACGAGACGGTTTGCGGCATTTGCCAACTGGCAACGCCAAATTCAGTGGCCATGCCCGGCATCGCGGGTAGGTAGATATCCGAGGCGACGAGGCCGAAGGCGCTCAGCATAGCGACTGTCAGGATGAAAGATAAGCGAGGCATGGTGCTCCTGATACCCGGCTTAAGCCGGCTGCGTGATTCGGACAGTGATTCAAGCCCGCTATGTTATGCAGCGTGCATCAATGCGAAAATGCACGTAATCGCAGCCCAGGGCTGCATATTTGCATCTTCAGGAAGCGTGCATTGATGAATTGGGATGACGTACGCATTTTCCTCGCGGTACACCGTGCCGGCACCCTGCGGGCCGCAGCCACGGCGTTGGGCATCGACCAAACCACAGTCGGTCGGCGTCTGGCGGGGCTTGAGCAGACGCTGGGCAGCCGACTGTTTCTTCGCAGCACCGGTGGCCTGGCGTTGACTACCACTGGGCAACAGCTCGTACAGAAGGCTGAGGAGATGGAGCGGATGGCCGTCTCCTTCGAGCGCCAGGGTGAGGGCAACGATCCTCATCCATCGGGTGAGGTGCGCCTCACCACCACCGATGCGCTGGCCGTGGATTTCGTCATACCTGCGATCGAGCAACTGCGGGTCACTCATCCGCAGGTGCGGGTAATTCTGACCACCACCACTCGTCTACTGGACTTGGGGCGCAGGGAGGCCGACGTGGCCGTGCGCACCGTACGGCCGGAGCAACCTGACCTGATCGTGCGCCGGCTGGCTCACTGGCCTGTGGGGCTGTATGCGGCACAGCGGTACCTTGACCTGCGTGGAAAGCCAGAACCTGGCAGCGCCTTGGTAGGCCATGACATCGCCTTTTACCAACAAGGTGTAACCGCCCGGCAGGACGATACACTGGCGGGAGAGCCCAGGTCCGGCGGCCGGGTAGTCGCGGAGCTGGACTCGAGCCTCATGTTGGCGACCTTCGTGCGCGCCGGGCTGGCCCTGGGTGAGCTGCCGGAATACATGGCCCAGCGCGATGCCAGTTTGGTGCGCGTCTGGCCTGATCGACAGCGGGCCACGCCCTATGAAGCCTGGCTCGTGTTGCATCGGGACCTGGCACACACGGCACGGGTGAGGGTTGTAGTGGATGCGATTGTTGCGGCTTTTGCCGAGTGAGGGTCATCTAGGCGCTGCTGGGCCTAACCCCTCATCGCCAGTGAGCCTTAAGCTTTCTGAACCCAGCTACCCTGGGCGTGACATCTGACTGGGTGAGCGATGGTATTGCCTTTCTCAGATGAGCTGTGTGTTACTGCTGTCGATCAACGGATCTTATGGAGCGTACATGTTCAGCCACATTCAGCTAGGTGCTCGCGACCTGCCGGCCATGATCAGGTTCTACGATGCCGTACTTGCCACCCTGGGGCTTGTTCGCATGCCCGACAACCACGATGGCGGCCCGCAGGGCGCTGGATGGCAAAGGCCAGACAGGGAGTGGCCTCAGTTCTATGTGCAACTGCCGTTCAACGGACTACCGGCGACATGGGGAAACGGCGTGCAAATAAGTTTTGCCGCCGCTTCGCAGGATCAGGTGCAGGCGGCATGGCGTACAGCCTTGGCGATGGGTGCTCAAGATGAGGGCGCACCTGGGTTGAGGCCGCAGTATGCCTCGGATTACTACGGTGCTTATTGCCGGGATATTGAAGGGAACAAACTCTGCTTTGTGCATGCAGCTGGCGTGATGTCGCCAACATGATCAAACAGGACGAATTCCCCACCTTGTTAGTGCTAGAGGTGGTTTTTTCTGAGAGACTCCCGGTTCTACGCGTCCGCCAGTAAACGCTGGTAACGCACTCCCCTTCTTTTTCGCACTGACCAGACTACAGATCAAGACGCTGTGGCCGTTGGGAGATTCGTTTGCGCAATGATTCCAAGCACCCGGCCAGCGATGACCGCCTCAACCACGTGCTCAATGCCAGCGAGCGCCTGGCCAGGGCCGAATCCGTGGAAGAAGTCGTTGCCGTGTTGCGAGACAATGCACGCGCGGCGGTAGGGGCTGAAGGTATTACAGTCATCCTCGAAAATCACGGCAAGTGCCTCTACGTAGCCGAGGATTCGGCATCTGCCCTATGGCAAGGGCAGGATTTTCCAGCCGACACCTGTGTTTCAGGGTGGGCCATGCAGCATCAAGAAACGGTTGTCATCGCTGACATTCGGCTCGACTCACGCATACCCATCCAGGCGTACTCCTCGACTTTCGTCCGCAGCCTTGTGATGGTGCCCATCGGGCGGCCTTTGCCGGTGGCTGCGTTGGGCGCATATTGGTCCGAGGCAAAAGACCATGATCTCGATACGATCAACAGGTTGGAGAACCTGGCGCGGCTGGCAACGATTGCCATCGAAAATGCGCGTCTGACCCAAGCGCGTAACCGTGGGGCGGCACTTGCAGCGGCGCAAAACCGAATCCTGGCACTGGCGGTTACATCGACCCCTCTGAGCACCACGCTGGAGGCGATCGTTCGCGAGGTGGAGGGGCTATCGGTTTCAGGTTTCGTTGGGAGCATTCTGCTCTTTGATGAGCGGGTAAGCCATGTGCACCACTGTGCAAGCCCCAGCCTGCCTGGCGTCTACCGTGAAGCCCTTGCGGGCGCCCCCATCGACTTGGAGCTGGATGCCTCGAGCACCCTGGCGGCAGTGGACATCAGCACCCGCTCTCGGTGGGCCACCCTTGGCGATTTGACCTTCGAACATGGGCTACACCCCTGCTGGTCCACATCGATCCGTTCAGCCCAGGGCGAAGTGCTTGGCCTATTCGTCCTGTACCACGCTGAGCGCCGGGAACCACTGCCCGCCGATATGGAAATCATCGATTTCGTGACCCAGACCGTGGGGCTGGTCGTGCACCGCTCCCGTTCGGACTGCGCGGTTCGTTCCAGTGAGCAGAGGCTGCGTCTGGCAGTTGACCATGCTGACGTAGGCTTCTGGGACGTGGATTTTATCAATGACACGCTGGTATGGCCTTCGCAGACCAAGGCGATGTTCGGGATGTCAGCTGACGCGCCGGTCACCCTCCAAGATTTCTATGCAGGCATACACCCTGACGACTACGAGGCAACGATCGACGCATTCGCGGCAGCGATCGATCCGCTGCGCCGTGCACTCTACGACGTGGATTATCGAACCGTCGGCCGCAATGACGGCATCGTACGCTGGGTGGCGGCCAAAGGCCGTGGCGTCTTCGACCACGCCGGCCGGTGCTTGCGCGTGACCGGGACAGCGATAGACATCACTGCTCGCAAGGTCGCCGAAAACGCGCTCAAAGAGCTCAACGCCTCCCTCGAAGAGCGGATCGCCAGAGCCATTGCAGAGCGTGAAGAAGTACAAAAAGCATTGCGTCAAAGCCAGAAGATGGAAGCGATGGGGCAACTTACCGGCGGCGTCGCTCACGACTTCAACAACCTCCTCACCCCTATCGTCGGCACCCTGGACATGCTCCAGCGCCGGGGCGTGGGCGGCGAACGCGAGCAACGGCTGATCGCTGGTGCGATGCAGTCGGCAGAACGTGCCACGACGCTTGTCCAGCGGCTGCTTGCCTTCGCACGTCGACAACCCCTTCAGACGAGTTCGGTGGACGTGGCAAAGTTATTGAACGGCATGGCCGATCTTGTGGCCAGCACCATTGGGCCGCAAATCAAGGTCGTGGTCGATGTTCCGGCAAATCTGCCAGCGGCCATCGCGGATCTCAATCAACTCGAGATGGCCATGCTCAATCTTTCGGTGAATGCGCGTGACGCGATGCTTGACGGCGGCACGATGCGCATTTCCGCCAGCACGGAAATGGTCGACATTGACCATCGCTCGAAACTTCCGGCAGGCGAGTACCTGTGCCTGTCAGTTGCAGATACGGGGATTGGCATGGATGCGACCACCCTCGCCCACGCGGTGGAGCCATTCTTTTCAACCAAAGGTATCGGCAAAGGCACCGGGCTGGGCTTATCCATGGTGCATGGCTTGGCCTCGCAACTTAACGGTGCGCTCACCCTTCATAGCGCTCCAGGGCTAGGTACGAATGTAGAGCTTTGGCTGCCTCGCAGCACAACCGAACCCAATGAGGCACTGCGCATCGACCCACTCCAGGAGTCACCGCTGGTGCGCGGCACCGTGCTGCTGGTGGACGACGAAGAACTGGTGCGGGCAAGTACGGCGTACATGCTCGCTGAGCTGGGATACTGCGTGGTCGAGGCTGCGTCCGGTGAGCAGGCATTGGAATTGATGCACACTAAACAGCCGTTTGACCTGCTTGTCACCGATCATCTCATGCCCGGCATCAGTGGGACCGAGCTGGCTAGAGCGGTTCGCATTAGCAGACCTGACATTGCGATTCTGATCATCTCCGGCTACGCAGAACGTGAAGGCATTGATCCTGCGCTGCCTCGGCTCAACAAACCCTTTCGAAAGTATGAGTTGGCGACAAGGTTAGCTGGGCTGCGCGGCGGATCGAGGGACGCGCCTTTAGTGCCTCAGGTGGTTTGACGGGTCAGATTTTGCAGTTGCACTCATCCATCAGTTAGGCAAGTACGCGCCTCAAGCCCGCTTGCGATACCCAGCTATGAGCAATGCCAGCCCAGGCGCCAGCAAGCCGACTGCGGTATAGCCGAAAGCGGCCTGCCCTGAGGCGCCAACGGCTGCAAATGCCGTACCCACGGCAATCAGGGGTATGGCGACGAAGTAAAACGGTTTAGCTACCTTGCTCATATCGAACCTCCTGTTAGCACTCATGTGTGCGGGGCTTCCAAGCTTACATGCACGCGTGTTCGGTAGGGTAGCCATGCTTGACCAAGCCCCCCTACTTGAACGCCGATAACTACAGCCCGCTTCGACCGTTCGAAAAAGTTAGTACGCAGGGTTGCGCCGCGTCGCAACCGTAACTGTCCGCTCGGCGATTGATGGCGCGTCTTTCAACCCTGGCGACTCGAGGCATTCATCTGGCAGAATCGAGGGATTCCACGCCAAGCTCGTTCCACACCGATTCGGCCAGGTGGAAGGTGGCGTTGGCAGCCGGGATGCCGCAGTAGATGGCGCTCTGCATCAGCACCTCCTTGATTTCCTCTCGCGTTACGCCGTTGTTCTTGGCCGCGCGCAAATGCAGCTTCAGTTCACCCTCGCGGTTCATGCCGATGAGCATCGCAATAGTGATGAGGCTGCGTGTGTGGCGCGACAGGCCCGGGCGAGTCCAGATATCGCCCCAGGCATGGCGGGTAATCATTTCCTGAAACTCCTGGTTGAACGGCGTCAGGTGCTTAAGACTGTGATCAACATGGGCTTCACCCAGCACAGCGCGGCGTACCTGCATACCGGCTTCGTACCGTTGTTTCTCGTCCATCGGATGGTCCTCGCGCGCTTAGGCGGTCAGGAAGGCCAGCACGTGCTGGCTGAAGGCATCACTGGCCTGCACGTTGGAAAGGTGCGCGGCGTGGAGTTCGACCAGCTCGGCACCGACAATGCGCGCTTGCATCAGGCGGCCGTGCTCGATGGTAGTCACCGGATCGCTGCTGGCGCAGATGATCAGTGTCGGCACACCGATAGCACCGAGCTGCTCGCGATAGTCGGCGTCGCGCACCGCAGCACAACTGGCGGCGTAGCCTTGCGGTGAAGTCTGGGCCAACATGTCGACAATGGGCTCGACCTTGGCGGGCTCGGCCTTGGCGAAGTCGGCGGTGAACCACCGTGAGATCGAGGCATCGCGCAGATCACGCATGGCCTGAACGCCACCGGCCAGCACGACTTCGATGCGCGAATTCCACACCTGCGCAGTGCTGATTTTTGCAGCCGTGTTGCAAAGCACCAGGCGCTCGATACGCTCAGGGGCATGGATCGCCAGCCACTGGCCAATCAGCCCACCCATGGACAGGCCGCAGAAGCTTGCCCGCTGAATATCAAGTCCGTCGAGCAACGTCAGCACGTCGCCCCCCAGTTGTTCGATGCTGTAGGGGCCCTCGCTGACCAGCGACCGCCCATGGCCTCGGGTATCGTAACGAAGTACTTGAAAGTACTCGGTGAAAGCCACCATTTGCGCATTCCACATGTGCAGGTCGGTGCCCAGCGAGTTGGACAGCACCACTACGGGCGCACCAGGCGGTCCTTCGAGTTGATAGAGGTCGCCATCGGCAAGTTGTAGGGTAGGCATCTAAAGCTCCTCACGCGAAACGTTCGAATGTTCAGCGACAGCACATTGGACCCATCGGCGCGCTTGCCCGAGGTATTGGGCCGGGTCGAGCAGGCGATCAAGCTCAGTGGCACAGAGCTGTGCGCTGACTTCGGTGTTGGCCGACAGCACTGCGCGAAGGTGAGTCCCCTCCTCCACCGCCTCGCGGCAACACTGTTCGATCAAGTGGTGGGCGGCATCCCGTCCGATGCGCTGCGCCAGAGAAATGCTCACCGCCTCGGCCAGTACCAGACCTTGTGTCAGTTCAATATTGCTGCGCATGCGCTCGGCATCCACCTCCAGCCCAGACACCACCAGCAACGCCTGCTGCAGTGCGCCGGAAATCATGCAACACAGCTCCGGAAGGGTTTCCCATTCTGCATGCCATAAGCCCAGACTGCGTTCGTGCTCCTGCGGCATGGCCGCGAGCATGGTGGAGACCAGCCCCGGCGCGCGTACGGCCACGCCGATCAGCACGGCGGCACTGACCGGGTTGCGTTTGTGCGGCATGGTCGAAGAGCCACCCTTGCCCGGCGCGGAAGGTTCGAAAACTTCACCGACCTCGGTCTGCATCATCAAACTCAAGTCCCGGCCCAGCTTGCCCAGACTGCCGGCGATCAAGCCGAGCAGGCTCGCGAACTCGACCAGGCGATCGCGATGCGTATGCCAAGGTTGTTCAGGCAAATTCAGCCCCAACTCGCGGGCCAAGGCCTCGCTGACTGGCCAAGCCTGCTCGCCCAATGCTGCCAGGGTGCCGGAAGCACCCCCGAACTGGAGCACCAGTAGACGAGGCTTTAGCTGCTCAAGGCGCTGGCGGTGGCGACTCACTACACCGAGCATGCCTGCCAGTTTCATGCCCAAGGTTACCGGCGTGGCCTGCTGCAACCAAGTGCGCCCGATCATTGGGGTATCGGTATGACGCTCGGCCTGCGTTGCCAGGGCGTTGGCTAGATCGACGAGATCGTTTTCGAGCACCTCGACAGCGGCGCGCAGCTGTAGCACCAAGCCACTGTCCATGACGTCCTGGCTGGTGGCGCCATAGTGTACGTAGCGTTCTGCGTCTGGGCTTTGCGCGGCGACGCGCTTGCCCAGCGCCTTGACCAGTGGAATCGCCGAGTTGCCCGCGTTGACGATTGCATGTGCCAGCTCCGCCGGATCGTAGAGGTCGGCGTTGCATGCGGCGACGATCGGCGATAGCACCTCAGCGGGAATCAAACCGGTGCTCGCCTCGGCACGTGCCAACGCGGCCTCGAAATCCAGCATACCCTGCAGTCGTCCACTGTCGCAGAAGATCGCACGCATGGCCGGCCGGGTGAAATACAAGTCGAAAAGTTGATTGCTTGGGCTGCTCAAGCGGGTACTCCAAAAATCGGGAAAGTTATCTGGGGCGCAGCGTCTGCCTCAGGGGGCCACCGGCAAAATCAGGACCGCTGCGCGGACCTTCCTTCGAGCTGAGAGGCCGCAAGGGCAGCTCAGGCCCGTTCGACAGCCAGCGCGCCAAGCCCTGACTACGCTCCTGGCGACGGCTCGGCAACCGAGGCAGCGCCAGATGGGTACGCTCAGCAGTCAAAAAAAACGGTTTCCCCCTCGCCTTGGATCCGCATATCGAAACGGTAGGCCAGATTGCCGTTCACCTCACAGCGTTTGGCGATCAACGTCTGGCGACGCTGTGGCTGCTCGATCAAATTGAGTACCGGATCGTCCTGATTGGCCTGGACTTCATCATCGAAGTAGATACGCGTATGCAGGTGGATATTGATACCCCTGGCGAAAAGCAACACGTTGATGTGCGGTGCCATCGGCACTCCAGCGGCGTTTTTCACCACACCCGGCTTCACCGTCTGCAACGTCCACTCGCCCGCATCGAAGGTCGTGGCGGTACGGCCGAAGCTGTTGAACGACTTCTCCAGGTCAAAGCGGGTGTCGTAGACCCCTTCATGGTTGGCCTGCCAGATTTCAAGGAAGGAATCACGCACCAAATGGCCATTGCCATCATAGACATGGCCGAACAGCAGAATGTGCTCGCCAGGGGCATCTGGCTTGGCCAATTGATTCCAGATTTCCTGCGGACGTGGGGCAACACCGGCGGCTTCCAGAGCCAGTCCGATATGAACGTAAGGTCCGGCGGTCTGCGAAGGGGTTTCGGGCAGCAGTTCAATAGGCATGTACGTGAGTCCTTAGCGGTTTTCGAAGTGCGTCTTGCGCTGGCCGCGCAATACGATGTCGAAACGGTAGGCCAGGCAATCCATGGGGTTGGCCATGCCCATGTCGAGCTTGGCGATCAGGCTCTGTACCGCTAGCGGGTTTGCGATCGACTTGACGATGGGGCACATCGCAATCAAGGGGTCGCCTTCGAAATACAGCTGGGTGATCAATTTAGCGGAGATCGACGGGCCACTGATGGAGAAGTGGATGTGCGCTGGGCGCCAGTCATTGGGTCCGTTACGCCACGGGTACGGGCCGGGCTTGACGGTACGGAACATGTATTTGCCTGCGCTATCTGTCAGCGTGCGGCCGACACCTCCAAAGTTGGGGTCCATCGGTGCCAAGTAGCGGTCGTTCTTGTGTCGATAGCGGCCACCAGCATTGGCCTGCCACATCTCCACCAAGGTATGCGGGATCGGCTTGCCGTATTGGTCCATGACCCGGCCGGAGACGATGATGCGCTCGCCGATCGGCAGGCTGCCGGTGTTGAAGTTGAGCAGCAGGTCGTTGTCATGATCGCCCATCTTCAGGTGCGAAAAGTCCGGCCCTGTGGTCTCCGAAATAGACTGCGCAATGCTCACCAACGCCTGTCGCGGCGAGCGGGTGATCGACGTTTTATAATCGGGCGTAAGGGCTTTGGGGTGCCAGTTGCGGTCTCGTATGACGAAACGGCCGGTGTCCAGTTCGGACATGGCGGTCTCCTGTTGTTGGCGTTATAGGAGCCTGGAAACTATCAGGCATGTGCGCCGCAGTTTCCGCGAGCCTGCCGGATCTGAAAACTGAAAAGGCGCCGCGTATCCATAACCAACGGGTTATGGATACGCGTGCACGCGATACTCCTGGCCTAGCTCGCGCAACACTTCCTGGCACCAGCGTGCGCCGAGGGACAGTGGTAAGGCGGCGTTGCTGCAGATGCCCACCGAGCCACCCCCCTCTTGCAGCTGCGGCGCCAGTTCCACCAACTCCCCTTTGGCCAGGGGGCTGCGCACGGCATCGGTCGGCGCCACCCAAACCGCTTCGCTGGTATCGACATAACGCCGGCTCAGGCTTAATGACAGGGTTTCCAGTCGTCGATTTGGCAAACGCAGACCGTGCTCGACGAGCAGGCTTTCGATGCGTTTGCGGATAGTAGTGCCAACTGTCGGAAGGACCATTGGATAGTCCTCCAGCGCGACCGTATCGAAAGCCCTCTCGAGCAGTGGATGGCCGGCTCGTACCACCAGGGTCAGGGGCTCGTTGTAGAGATGCTCGAAGGTCAGTCCTTGGATCTGCGGACTATCAGTCATGCGCCCGACAACCAAGTCCAGCTCGCCCACGCGCAATTGCGACAGAAGAGGCGCGCTGGGCCCGGTAACCACGCTGATCACCAGCGAGCAATGGCGCCTGTGCAGACGGCGCACCACCTCCGGCAGAAACTCGCCCTCGACCGTGGACAGCACGCCAAGGCGCACGTTGCTGGGTTGGAAGTCTCCGCCGCGTAGGCTCTCCACCCCTTCGCGCAGTGTCTGCACGCTGGGCCCGGCATAACGCAGGAAGACCACCCCGGCCTCAGTCAGCGTGGCGCCTTCCTTACCACGCTCGAACAACTGTGCGGTCAGCGCATCCTCTAGCTCCTTGAGCGTCTTGGAGACGGCAGGCTGGCTGATCGCTAGCCGATCGGCTGCACGCGCCAGGCTGCCTAGGCGTGCCACTTCCAAGAAGCACTGCAGGTGACGAAACTTGATGCGTTTGTCGATGCTCATCGGTCACTCCAGAAGGCCTTGGGCCACTGCCCCGTGCCGGGTTAGAACACGCCGTGAACGTACACCAGCACGCAAAGGCTCATCGGGTCGGAGAACGCCTGTACCGTCATACCGGTGTAGCCAAATTGCGCTTGGCCTCCTGGAGCAGGCGCTGAGTGATCAAATGCAGCATTTTGCTCGTAATTGACCTCACGGCGGCCGATTACTATAAACGCCGTAACGCCGACATCAAACGCTCACGTTGGGCTGGCTACCCGTCAAGGACCTATTACTGCCCAAGGTAGACGTGGCACTGGCAGAGAAACAACAGCGCCATAAATCGACGGTGAGCATAAATCGCTGATGCGCCGGTAACTCAGGTGGTCATTTTCGTCGATCACTGGGGTCCACTGTGGCCAGCCAATGTCCGTCCGAAAGGTCAGATTGATGAGACCGGGCGGCTTCCAGGTCTGATGCCTGAAAGCTCAACCTACACATAGCCGTGACAAATCGATGTTTTTGACGAAATTTTCACGTCATTAAACTTGGCATGTTAGAGAAAATTACCTACACATTTCGACAATTTCGTCGCATCTTGGCAATTTTGGCGCTGCAATACGCTATCTCGGAGATAAATGTACTAACTTGTTAATTAGCTTGCTAAGGGCTTATGCTTTGCGCATTCCATCGCGAGATCCTTGGCATGAACGACTCACCGCGCGCATCTGGCGCCTCGAAAATCATTCTGGTTGGCTTGGGCGTGGTCATCGCCCTGCTTGGCCTACTGCTGGCTGCTGGCGGCATCAAGCTGGCCAGTCTGGGCGGCTCTTGGTACTTCCTGATCGGCGGTTTGGCCATGGCGATCGCCGGCATCCTTATCGCCCGCAGCAAGGTCGCTGGGGCCTGGCTGTATGCCGCGTTCCTGCTCGGCACCGCACTATGGGCCGTGATTGATACCGGACTGGTGTTCTGGCCATTGTTCTCGCGCCTGTTCATGTTTGCCGTGATCGGTACCGTCGTCGCGCTGGTGTACCCGCTGCTCAAGCGCGCCAACGGTACCGGTACTGGACGCGGTGCCTACGCTGTCGCTGGTGTGATGGCGGTAGCGGTTGTGGTCGCGGCCGGCAACATGTTCGTGGCCCACCCAAGCGTGGCCCCGACCGGAATAGGCCCGGGGCTGACCGCAGTCGCACCTGCGCATGCGCAAAAAGACTGGGCTCACTACGGCAATACCGAAGGGGGCAGCCGCTTTGCCGCCCTTGATCAGATCAACCGCGGTAACGTCGACAAGCTGCAGGTCGCCTGGACCTACCACACCGGCGATGTCGCTATCAGTGATGGCAACGGTGCCGAAGACCAGCTGACCCCGCTCCAGGTCGGCAACAAAGTATTCATCTGCACGCCGCACAACAATCTGATTGCACTCGATGCCGACACCGGCAATGAGCTGTGGAAAAACACCATCAACGCCCAATCGAAAGTCTGGCAGCGCTGCCGCGGCATGGCCTACTTCGACGCCACTGCGCCACTGGCCCAGCCCACCCAGCCGAACAGCTCACCCGTCGTTGCAGCTGCGCTAGCGCCTGGCGCCAACTGCCAGCGCCGCCTGCTGACCAATACCATCGACGGTCGCCTGATTGCAGTCGACGCTGACACTGGCGAGTTCTGCCAGGGCTTTGGCACCAATGGTCAGGTCAACCTGAAGGCTGGCCTGGGCGATGTACCGGACTCCTTCTACCAGCTGTCCTCGGCACCGCTGATGGCCGGCACCACCGTGGTTGTTGGCGGCCGTGTTGCAGACAACGTACAGACCGACATGCCAGGTGGCGTGATCCGTGGCTTTGACGTCATCACTGGGCAAATGCGCTGGGCCTTCGACCCAGGCAACCCTGAGGACCGCAATGCCCCCGCCGACGGCAGCACCTACGTGCGCAGTACGCCGAACAGCTGGGCGCCGATGTCCTACGACCCTGCGATGAACACCGTGTTTCTGCCGATGGGCTCATCGTCCACCGACATCTACGGTGTTGAACGCAGCAAGCTCGACCACACTTACGGCGCCTCGGTATTGGCCTTGGACGCCACTACCGGTGACGAGAAGTGGGTTTACCAGACCGTCCACAACGACCTGTGGGACTTCGACCTGCCGATGCAGCCGAGCCTGATCGACTTCACCAAGGACGACGGCCGGACCGTCCCTGCGGTGGTAATCGGTACCAAGGCCGGGCAGATCTACGTGCTCGACCGTGCTACCGGCAAACCGCTGACCCAGGTCGACGAGGTGCCGGTCAAGCCAAGCAACATCCCCAACGAGCCGTACTCACCCACTCAGCCCAAGTCGGTCGGTATGCCGCAGATCGGCGCTCAAACCCTGACCGAATCGGACATGTGGGGCGCTACGCCATACGACCAACTATTGTGCCGCATCGACTTCAAGAAGATGCGCTATGACGGCCTTTACACCGCACCTGGCACCGACGTATCGCTGAGCTTCCCGGGCTCGCTGGGCGGCATGAACTGGGGCAGCATCTCCACTGACCCGGTGCATGGTTTCATCTTCGTCAACGACATGCGCCTGGGGCTGTGGAGTCAGATGATTCCGTCGCAGAATCAGGCTGAAGCTGCCAGTGGTGGCGAAGCACTGAACACCGGGATGGGGGCGGTACCGCTCAAAGGTACGCCGTACGCAGTGAACAAGAACCGCTTCCTGTCGATTGCCGGAATCCCGTGTCAGGCGCCACCGTTCGGCACCCTGACCGCAATTGACATGAAGACCCGCCAGGTCGCCTGGCAAGTGCCGGTCGGCACCGTTGAAGACACGGGTCCGCTTGGCATCCGCATGCACCTGCCGATCAAGATCGGCCTGCCAACGCTGGGCGGCACCCTGTCGACCCAAGGCGGCTTGGTGTTCATTGCCGGTACCCAGGACTTTTACCTGCGCGCCTTCAACAGTGGCAACGGTGAAGAAGTCTGGAAGGCTCGCTTGCCCGTCGGCAGCCAGGGAGGCCCGATGACTTACGTGTCGCCCAAGACTGGCAAGCAGTACGTGGTCGTCACCGCAGGCGGTGCCCGCCAGTCGACTGACCGTGGCGATTATGTAATGGCCTACGCCTTGCCATAACTGGCGCCTCTCCCGTACAGCACGAGGCCGCTTCTGCACACACGTTGCAGTGGCGGCCTCATGCATTGAGCGGCGCCGTTCATCATCACCTTGCGATTTCCAGGAAAGCTGCGCAATGTCCTTCGTGTTCCGTTTGTCCCCTGCTCCCATCACCGCCGGCCTGCTTCTGGTCCTGGCCAGCAACGGTGCCATGGCCGAAGCCGATCTGCTGCGCCGCAGCACCTTCACTGGCGACTGGGGCGGCCTGCGCCATCAATTAGAAGACAACGGCGTCAAGTTCAGCGCTGACTACAGCGGCGAAACCGCCTACAACGCCGATGGCGGTCTGCACCGCTCGGCGCGCTATTCGCAGAACATCAAGCTTGGCGTGCAGTTCGACTTGTCCCGCTTGTACGGACTGGACAACGCCGGCAAGGTCCAACTGAGCATCAACGACCGCCGCGGGCACAGCGCTTCGGAAGAACTGGTAGGCAACCGCCTGCCGATCCAGGAAAACTTCGGTGGCCTGTACACCCGCCTCACCGAGCTCAGCTATGAGCGCAACTTTACCCCGGCGCTGAATATCAAGCTCGGCTACATGGCCATGGGCAACGACCTTGGCGGCCTCGACAGCGGGATCCTGTGCAACTTCATGAATGCCGGCTTTTGCGGGCATCCGCTGAACATGTCCGGCGGCAGTGGCTGGACCAATTACCCCAACGCGCGGCTCGGTGCACGGGTCAAATACGACCTGTCGCCAGCCTGGCAAGTGCGCGTGGCGGCGTTCAATGTCGACCCCGAGAGCAACGGCAACTCCAGCCGTGCCTGGAAGCTTGGCCCCAAGCACACCACAGGCACGGTGGTGCCGGTGGAGCTGGTGTACAGGCTGCTGGGCGAGCTACCGGGTGAGTACAAAGTGGGTTATTACTACGACAGCTCAAACGTCAAGCGCATTGGCCGCAATGACGAAGTGGCCGGCCGTGGTGGGCACTACCTGCTGATCGATCAGGCAGTATGGAATGACCCGGGCGTGGCAGGCCGCAGTTTGCATGCCTTTGGTCAGTACTCGGCATCGAGCAAGGCTGCATCGCCGTTTACAAAATGGTATGGCACGGGTGTTGTGCTGTATCAGCCGTTTGCAGGGCGCCCGCGGGATACCTTGTCGCTGGGCTACGGCCGCGCCGTACCGAACCCCCGTAGTCGAGCTGTGCTGGAGGATGCAGCTGCGCGCAATGATCAGGAGTTCCCGACCATCGACAGTGCCGAGCAGTTGATCGAGCTGAGCTATGGATATCAGGTCACACCCTGGCTCAATCTGCGACCGGATCTGCAGTACATCATCGAGCCTGGGGCATTTACCGGCGCTGATATTGATAATGCGCTGGTAGTCGGATTGCAGGTCAAGGCCAGTTTCTGAAGCGCTCTGGATGGCACGGCTTGGTAGTCCTTTCCGCTTCCTGGGTGTCCTCTCGTCATGCTTGCAGCCCCTGGGGTCGGGGCAACGAGACGCCCCATGGTCGGGCATGGCGATAGCTAGAGGGCGCAAACACGGCTGTAGCAACAAAGCTACGCGTGGAACTGTATGACAGGCCCCAACACAGCGCATTCAAGTTTCGCGCTGCCAGGCAGCCGAACTTCGTGGTTCGGTAATCGCACATATTCAACGCGCAATCACGTACATCGATTGACGAATTAACCAGATAGTACAAACATCGGAGCTCCCAATAACAACACAGTGATCTGCCAATGACGCCCCGCATCCTCGTGCTCAACGGCCCCAATCTCAATCTGCTTGGCACACGCGAGCCGGACCAGTACGGTCGCGAAACGTTTAGCGACCTCGCTGACAGCTGCGGCGCCAGCGCTCGCGATCTGGGCCTGGACATCGAATTCCGCCAGACCAACCACGAAGGCGAATTGATCGAATGGATCCACGCTGCCCGCAGCCGTTGCGCCGGTATTGTGATCAACCCAGGCGCGTGGACCCATACGTCGGTGGCCATTCGTGATGCACTGGTGGCCAGCGAGCTACCGGTGATCGAAGTGCACTTGTCCAATGTGCACAAGCGCGAGCCGTTCCGGCATAACTCATTCGTTTCATCGATTGCAGTCGGGGTGATATGCGGTCTGGGCAGCGCAGGTTATCGCATGGCGCTGGCACACCTTGGGCACATGTTTGTCGAGCAAGCAGCATGAGCGAGCAAAGCATTCTGGTTGGCCTGATTGGCCGCGGCATTCAGGCATCGCGCACCCCTGCTCTACATGAGTGTGAGGGCGACGCGCAATCGTTGCGTTACGTGTACCGGCTGATCGATGCCGATGAGTTAGGACTCAAAGACAGCGCCCTGCCCGATCTGCTCGATGCTGCTCAGCGCACCGGTTTTACCGGACTCAACATCACCTTCCCGTTCAAGCAAGCGGTCGTGCCGTTACTCGATGAACTGTCCGATGAGGCGCGTAGCATCGGCGCGGTCAACACGGTGGTCTTCAAGGACGGCAAGCGGATGGGCCACAACACCGATTGCCTGGGCTTCGCCGAGGGGTTCAGACACGGCCTGGCTGACGTCCAAAAACGGCGTGTGGTGCAGATGGGCGCCGGTGGCGCCGGGTCTGCCGTCGCCCATGCGCTGCTGACCGAAGGTGTCGAACAGTTGGCGCTGTTCGACATAGATTTCGCCCGCGGGCAAGCTCTGGTCGACAACCTCAACGAGCGCTTCGGTGCAGGCCGAACCAGCCTTGGCATTGACCTGGCCGCCACCCTGGCTGACGCCGATGGCCTAGTCAATACAACGCCGGTGGGTATGGCCAAGCTACCGGGCACACCCGTGCCCGTCGGATTGCTGCATGCACGGCTATGGGTCGCCGAGATCATCTACTTCCCGCTTGATACGGCACTCCTGCGCCACGCTCGAGCACTCGGTTGCCGGACCCTGGACGGTGGCAAGATGGCGGTGTTCCAGGCGGTCAAGGCATTCGAGCTGATCAGCGGCAATGCTGCTGATGCTGGCAGGATGCAGGCGCATTTCGCCAGCATGGACTGAAGTGAGCTCGCCTGTTGGTGTAGATACCTGACACTGACGGGCCCAGGGCGCCTGATCAGGCAGTCGTTCATGAGCGCCGCACCGTGCTGATGCCCTTGCCGGACCGCTTCGATGCATTCGCCGTGGATCAGCCCAGCAAGGGCATCACGCTTTGGCTGCTCAATGACGATCAGGCGTTTTGTGGTCATTGGGCAGGTACAGCACGTGCCGTCTCTTTCATGCCTGGATATAGCGCAGCACCACGTCGCCGATCATCTGTTTGTGGCGCTGCTTGATCTGCTCGTCGGTCATATCGATCTGGAAGATCTCACCGAAGGTGTGTCGGTTGGAGACCCGATAGAAGCAGAACGAGCTCATCAGCATATGCAGGTCGATGACTTCGATACCCGCGCGAAAAACGCCCTCGGCAACGCCGCGTTCCAGCGAGCGGCCGAGCGTCTTCAACACCACGCTGCTCATCTCGCGGATCACCGGTGATTGCTTGACGTATTCGCCATAGTGGATATTTTCGGTCGAGACGATACGCACGAAGTCGACGTTGTGATCATGGTGATCGAAGGTGAACTCCACCAGTCGGCGGATGGCCTGCTCCGGCGGCAATGACTCCAGATCCAGGCTGTGCTCGGTCTTGCGAATGTCGCCATAAAGCTTGACCAGGCACTCGACGTAGAGCTGCTCCTTGCTGCCAAAATAGTAATAGATCATGCGCTTGGAAGCAGCGGTACGCTCGGCGATGGCGTCGACGCGGGCACCGGCCAGGCCCTGCTGGACGAACTCGCCAATTGCGGCCTGAAGGATATCCTCGCGGGTCTTCTCCGGGTTGTTCTTGCGCGATTTACGGCCCCCGTCGGAGGCAGGCTCGCCAAGGCTGACTACGGAATCATTCATACCCACTCACAGCCTGATTATTGGAATGGGTGGGATTATCCGTCACTGGTGCGACGCAGGGAAGCGCGCGGAGGGTGGCACCGGTCAGGTTTTGTCACAGGGGCGCCGGCCCAGGGCCGGCATCTGCCTTACAACACCGGTTTGCGCGGGGCCCCGCTGCGGGCTTTGGCCATGGCCGCCAGGCGGACCGCAACATTGGCAGCGCCATAACCGGCATACCCACCCTTGCGCTGAATGATTTCGAAGAAGAAACGCTTCTCGAAGGGCTCGGTATACACATGGAACAGCTCGCCACCCTGCGCATCACGGTCGTACAGCACATTGTAGTAAGCCAGTTCGCTAAGGAATTCGTCGTCGAAATCAAACCTGGCCGCGAGGTCATCGTAATAATTCAACGGGATCTCCAGCAGCGGCACGCCAGCGTTTTTCGCCCGCGCCACCTCGCCAAAGATGTCGGCACAGTCAAAGGCGATGTGGTGCACTCCCGAACCACGGTAGCTTGACAGCGCGTGAGCAATTGCGGTGTTGCGATTCTCGGAAATGTTCAGTGGCAGGCGCAGTGTGGAGCATTGGCTGCGCAAGGCACGGCTCTTGACTAGGCCATAGGGATCGGGCAAGACCACTTCGTCGTCGGCCTCGAAGTCGAACAGGCTCTTGTAGAACAGCACCCAGCTGTCCAGCGATTCGGCCGGAATGGCCAGGGCCATGTGATCAATGCGTTGCAGGCCGCCGCCAGCGTTGGGGGCGGCATCCAGGCGGAAATCGCTGTCGTAGATGGTATGCCCGGCACCTGCCTGCTCGACCAAGTAGATCAGGCTGCCATCCGGCGAACGCACGGCCGGGATCTCGCGTTCGTTGGGCCCGACCAGGCCACGGAACGGCTGACCACCGTAGGCGGTAGCGCGCTGCAAGGCGGCCTGAGCGTCCTTGACCCGTAGTGCGATGGCGCACAACGAGGGACCATGGGCTTCGAAGAAGTTGTGTGCAAATGAATAGGGCTCAGCGTTGAGCACGATGTTGATATCGCCTTGACGCAGCAGTCGAACACCCTTGCTGCGGTGAGCGCCGGCTTCGACAAAACCCAGACGCTCGAGCCAACCACCCAGACGTGCACCGACTGACTCATCGACGGCAAACTCAAGGAATTCTACACCGTCGTAGGCACTGGCGGGGGCTGGGTCAAACAGTACCCCAGGCTCGATCCGCTGGGCTTCGTGCTGCAATTGCAGGCGCGTCTTTTCTTCCAGATACAGGAGTGAACGCAGTCCATCGGCGGCAATCTGCCGGGTAGGTGCGGCGCGAAAGCCATCGTTGAAGATTTCCAGCGACAACGGCCCGCGGTAGCCGGTTTGCAGAATCGGTGCGAGAAAGCCCGCCAGGTCCATCTCGCCCTGCCCTGGGAAGCAGCGGAAATGACGGCTCCACTCCAGTACATCCATGGCCAGGATGGGTGCATCCGCCATTTGCACGAAGAAAATCTTGTCGCCTGGAATCTGACGGATAGCGCTCGGGTCGCCCCGCAGTGACAAGGTATGGAAGCTGTCGAGGATCACGCCCAGCTCCGGATGATCGGCCTGGCGGATCAGGTCCCAGCCCTGCTGGTAGGTATTGACGTGCCGGCCCCAGGCCAACGCTTCATAGCCAATACGCAGGCCGCGGACACCGGCACGTTCGGCCAGCAGCCGCAGGTCGTCGACCAGAAGCTGCCCATCGCCCAGTGCGTCCGCCTGACTGTTGCTGCACACCAGCATCAGATCAGTGCCTAGTTCCTGCATCAGGTCGAATTTGCGTTCGGCGCGCTCGAGGTTTTTCTCCAGACGCTCGCGGCGACAGCCTTCGAAATCGCGAAATGGCTGGAACAGGGTGATGGCGATGCCTAGATCGGCGCACATCTGACGGATCTCGCGCGGGCTACCGGCGTAGTAGAGCAGGTCATTTTCAAAAATCTCGACGCCGTCAAAGCCGGCTGCGGCGATGGCTTCGAGTTTCTCCGGCAGAGTGCCGCTCAAGGATACGGTGGCAATCGAACGCTGCATGCTGGGGTTCCCTTTATCTGAAAGGCATCAGCCAACGAACCCTTGCAGGCGCTTGGCCACTCG
>Ga0209370_1000545_pt1 | contig 47698 bp, 47 predicted proteins | sample AgamicAtPrz_FD_187164 | JGI IMG/M metagenome (GOLD analysis project Ga0209370, IMG submission 187164) | Agave microbial communities from Guanajuato, Mexico - At.P.rz (SPAdes) (version 2) | ecosystem: Host-associated > Plants > Phyllosphere > Phylloplane/Leaf | place: Guanajuato, Mexico...
ACCGCAAGGGCCTGTATGGCTCGTGGCAGCTTGTAGGGCAGTGCCTGGCGGTGTTCTCCGGGGCGGCCATGGTGGCCCTGGTCACCCACCTGTGCACGCCTGCGGCGCTGGACAGCTGGGGCTGGCGGATCCCGTTCGTGCTCGGCCTGCTGATCGGCCCGGTGGGGCTGTGGATTCGCAAGCACATGGAAGAACCCGAGGAATTCATCGAGGCGCGCCGCCAGGCCAAGGGCCAGTCGCCCAGCCTGTGGCAAGTGCTACGTGAGCATCGGCGCAGCCTGCTGGTGTCGATGGGCCTGGCCTGTGGTGCGACGGTGTCGTTCTATGTGGTGCTGGTGAACATGCCGACCTTCGCTCACAAGAACCTGGGGTTGCCGCTGGACCAGGTGCTGCTGGTGCAGATGCTTGCAGTGGGGCTGATGACCGTGGTGATCCCACTGGCCGGGGCGTTGTCTGACCGGCTGGGGCGGCGGCCGGTGCTGATGGCCTTCACCCTGGCGTTCTTCGTCATGGTCTACCCGTTGTATGTGTGGGTGGCTGCCGCGCCGTCGCTGGAGCGCCTGCTGGTGATGCAATTGCTGCTGTGCACCGCCATCGGGGGCTTCTTCGGACCGGCGCCCACGGCCCTGGCCGAGCAGTTCCCGGTCGAGGTGCGTTCTACCGGGGTGTCGGTGGCCTACAACGTGGCGGTGATGGTGTTCGGCGGCTTCGCCCCGTTGATCGTCACCTGGCTGAGCAAGGTGCTCGGTACCCCGGTGGCGCCATCGTTCTATGTGCTGTTCGCCTGCCTGCTGACACTGCTGGGCACCTATTGCCTGAAAGAAGCCCCCCGTGCGAGCAAGCCTGCCGCTTTCAACCTTGGAGTGAAACCGTGATGCCGCTAGCCATCGACCCCATCGTTGCCCTCGATGCCGAGGCGTTGTCCCGGGCCATCCATGCCCGCCAGATGTCGTGCCGGGAGGTGATGCAGGCTTATCTGGCGCATATCGAACGCTTCAACCCACAGGTCAATGCGCTGGTGTCGCTGCGCCCGGCCGAGGCGCTGCTGGCCGAGGCCGATGAGCGTGACCGCGAGCTGGCCCGTGGCCACTCGCGCGGCTGGATGCATGGCATGCCCCAGGCGATCAAGGACCTGGCCGCCACGGCCGGGCTGCGCACCACCTTGGGCTCGCCGCTGTTCGCCGAACAGGTGCCCGAGCAGGATGCGATCAGCGTCGCGCGGGTACGGGCCAGTGGTGCGCTGATCGTGGGCAAGAGCAATGTGCCGGAGTTCGGCCTTGGTTCGCAGACCTACAACACCCTGTTCGGCACCACCACCAATGCCTACGACCCGGGCAAGGTGGCCGGCGGCAGCAGCGGCGGAGCGGCGGCGGCGCTGGCCATGCGCCTGCTGCCGGTCGCCGACGGCAGCGACATGATGGGCTCGCTGCGCAACCCGGCGGCGTTCAACAACGTGTATGGCCTGCGCCCGTCGCAGGGCCGCGTACCGCACGGGCCGGCGCCGGAACTGTTCGTGCAGCAGTTGGCCACCGAGGGGCCGATGGGCCGCAGCGTGGTGGATGTGGCGCGGTTGTTGTCGACCCAGGCAGGCTTCGATGCGCGGGCGCCGTTGTCGCTGAGCGAGGGCCGGCACGATTTTGCCGCCGGTTTGCAGCGCGATTTCCGCGGCGTGCGGGTCGGCTGGTTGGGCGACTACGACGGTTACCTGGCGATGGATGACGGGGTGCTGAGCCTGTGCGAAGCGGCCCTGGCGGACTTCATCGAACTGGGCTGCCGGGTCGAGGCCTGCCAGCCGGCGTTCGACCTGGCGCGTTTGTGGCAATGCTGGCTGACCCATCGCCACTTCCTGGTGCACGGCAACCTCGCTGCGGCCTATGCCGACCCGGGCAGGCGCGCGCTGCTCAAGCCCGAGGCGCAGTGGGAGGTGGAGGGTGGCCTGCGACTGAGCGCGGCGGCGGTGTACCAGGCATCAGTGGTACGCAGCGACTGGTACCGGGCGCTGGGCAAGCTGTTCGAGCGTTACGATTACCTGCTGTTGCCATCGGCCCAGGTGTTCCCTTTCGATGCACGGCAACCTTGGCCAACGGTGGTCGGGGGGCGGACGATGGACACCTATCACCGCTGGATGGAAGTGGTGATAGGGCCGACCCTGGCCGGCTTGCCGAGCATCAGCGTACCGGTCGGTTTCAATGCTGCCGGGTTGCCCATGGGCCTGCAGATCATCGGCCCGGCCCAGGCCGACCATGCGGTGCTGCAGCTGGCCCATGCCCATGAACAGCTCACCCGTTGGGTAGCGCGGCGCCCACCCGGGAGCCTGCAAGCGCCATGAAACTGCTGGGCAGGCGCGGATCTTGCTGGCTATCCTGACCATCCAGCTACAGGGAGGTCACACTCATGGGCATCACGGCAGACAGTGGCGGCGTGCGTTCGGTGGAGCGGGCGCTGGCCATCGTCGACCTGCTGGGAGAACACCAGGCCCTGGGCCTGGAAGAACTGCATTACCTGACGGCGCTGCCCAAGGCCACGGTGTCGCGCATGCTCGCCACCTTGCAGGAGCAGGGCTGGGTCTACCGCGGCCTTAGCGACAGGCGTTACCGGCTGTGCGCGCGGCGCCTGTTCGGTGACCGCCAGCTGCGTTTCAAGCGGCGCCTGGTGGAACATGCCGCGCCCATGTTGCTGGAATTGAGCGAGCGCACCGGGCTGGTGGCCGACTTGTCGTGTTTCGACGGCGAGCGGCTGGAGGTGATGGAAAGCGCCATTCCCCAGGTATTGCGCAAGCGCTACCCGCACACCTGCCAGATCGTCGGCCATCATGCCAGCCTGTTCCATTCGGCGATGGGACGTGCGTGTCTGGGTGAGTTGGCGGTCGATGAAGTGCAGCGCCTGGCGGCCCATGAGCGGGTGGGCGACGAGACGGTGCTGCGCGATATCGAGGCGGAAGCGAACAAGGGGTTCGGCCAGCGCACCGAAGGGCACTGGGAGTACCCGGTGCGCTTGCCGTTCCTGATCCGCGCAATTGCCCTGCCGGTGCATGCCGAAGGGCGCCTGGCCGGGAGCATTGCCTTGCACTGGCCGCTGGACCAGGCACCGGTGGAACGGGTGTTGAACCTGCACCTGAACAGCCTGGCTACAACGGTGGGGGAGGTGCAGCGGGCCTTGGTGGTTTGAGTCAGCCTGTACCGGCCTCTTCGCGGGTAAACCCGCTCCCACAGGGGAAGTGCATTGCCCGAGGCTTGCTCGGTACCTGTGGGAGCGGGTTTACCCGCGAAGAGGCCAGTGCAGCAAACAGCAAAAAGAAGCTGTGTCCGAGTCCTCTCAGCGCTCCAGGCTGTACATCCGGCACTCTGCCAGCAACGCCAGCAAATTCGGCTCCCGCTCCCGCGCCTTCAAGAACACCACGCCGATATGCTGCTGCAAGCGATATTGCGGCTTCAGGGCAATCAGCCTGACCCGGTTTTCGTACACCGCCGCGATACGCCCTGGCAGCAGGGCAAAGCCCACGCCCGAGCTGACCATGCTCAGCAGGGTGAAGATATCGTTCACCTGCATGGCCACCTTGGGTTCGAAGCCGGCCTGCTGGAACACCCGGGCGCCATCGCGGTGGGTGGCGAAGCCCTGGGTCAGGGTGATGAAGGTGGAGTCGGCCAGGTCGGCCAGATCCACCTCGGCCTGCTCGGCGAAGGGCGAATCGATGGGCACGGCGAGGAAGATGTCGTCGGAGAACAGCGGCAACTGCTCGCAGGCTGGGTCGCTGACGCTTTCGTCGAGCGACACGAGGATGGCCTCCAGCTCGTGGTTCTTCAGGCGCTGCAGCAGGTCGACGTTGGAGCCCAGGGTCAGGTCGATGTTGAGTTCGCTGCGACGCAACTTCAGGCCCATGACCAGCTTGGGCACGGTTTTCACCGTCAGCGAGTAGAGCGCGCCCAGGCGGAAGCGTTCGGCATAGAAGCCGGCTGCCTCGCGGGTCTGACGGACCATCTGCTCGGCGTCCTGGATCAGCTGGCGGGCTTTCTTTTCCAGCACGTAGGCGCTTTCCAGCGGGATCAGCTGGCGGCCTTCATGCTTGAATAGCGGGCAGCGTAGTGCGCTTTCCAGCGAGTGGATGGCGCGGTGCACGCTGACGGCGCTGGTGGCCAGCTCGACAGCGGCGCGGCCGAGGTTGCCGGTGCGCATGAAGGCGAGGAAGGTTTCCAGCTTCTTGAGGGTCAGTTCTTCGTCGATCAGCATGGGGGCCTAGGGGTGTACGGCTTGGGGGTTATGGTGGATTTGAGATCGAGCGCCGCCCGCGCGGCGCTTCGCAGCACAAGGCTGCTCCTACATCTGTTTCGGGCCAGTATCACCTGTGCCAGCGCACGCGACCGCCTTGTTTGCCCGGCACGATATCGAGATGGACGCCGAGGGGCCGCGCGTTTTCGCCTCAGGAATAACTGGCCCGAAACAAATGTAGGAGCAGCCTTGTGCTGCGAAGCGCCGCGCGGGCGGCGCTCGATCTCAAATCCACCACATACCTCAAGCCCGACGCTCGATCAACGCCCACAACCGTGGGTCGTTGAAATCATCGATCACCAACCCGGCCCCCGCCGCCAGCAACCGCTCCGGCGTCTGCGTAGTGGCCACGCCCACGGTAAAGATCCCCGCGGCACGCGCCGCCGTCACCCCCGGCAGCGAATCCTCGAAGGCCAGTGCCTGCCCGGCCTCGGCACCTAGCCGCTGCAACCCGGTCAGGTAGGGCAACGGGTCTGGCTTGGGCCGTGCCAGTTCCTCGGCCACCAGCACATGCGCGAAGCGCTGGCCCAGGCCCATGGCGTTCAACATGTGCTCGGCGTTCAGCCGTGGCGCATTGGTCACCACGCACATGCCGATGTCGCGAGCCCGGGCATGTTCCAGCAGGCGCACAAGGCCCGGCATTGGCTCCAGAGACGGCGACATGTCGCGGAACAGCGCCTCCTTGCGGTCGGCCAGCACCTGGCACTGCTCGGCGCTGGCACCGGCAAACAGCTCGGCGAACAGCTCGCCATTGGCGCGGCCGCTGACCTGGGCATCGAACTGCGCCTGGCTCAGCTGGCGGCCGTCATGCTCGTGCAGCAGTTGGCGAAAGGCCTGCAGGTGCAAGGTGTCAGTGTCGGTGAGGGTTCCGTCCAGGTCGAACAGCAGGGCAGTCAGCATTGGGTATCCAGGTCCAGAAATCATGGGCGAGCCAGAAGGAAGATTCTTTTGCCTTTGGCGTCACGTGAGCTTCGCGACCTCCCAAGTGTACTGGACTACGGCAGCCTTGGCAGAGCTGTGCTCGAACTCGGGGTTGGCGCCTGCGCGCCACATAGCTTTCAGCATCATTGCGGTAGTTGCGCGATCACCTTGATCTCGAAGTCGAAGCCGGACAGCCAGGTCACGCCGATGGCGGTCACCGTCGGATAGGGCGCCTCGCCCCAATATTCGGCCGCCACCTCCCAGATGGTTTCGAATTTCGAGTCGGGGTCGATCATGAAGATGGTCGTGTCAACCACATCCTCGAAACTACTGCCGGCTTCGGCCAGTATCGCGTTGAGGTTGGTGAAGGCCATGCGAACCTGCGCCGCGAGGTCCGGCTCGGCCGAGCCGTCCTTGCGGCTACCGACCTGGCCGGATACGAACAGAAAACCGTTGGAGCGAATCGCCGGCGAGTAGCGGTGGAGCTCATACAATGCATGGCGGTCAGGCGGGAAAACGACATCACGTTTGCTGGACATTGCATACCTCGTTCGGGGCCCTGGCGGCCCGGTGTTTATGGTGAAGCCACTATAAGAAAGGCCACCGACCTGAATAAACGGGCAGCGCTGGTCATGACTGTTTGTATAATCCAAACAATCCAGGCACGAGCGAGGCGTGGGATGGACCGTTTCGATGCGATGCAGGCATTTGTCCGCGTGGTGGAAACTGGCAGTTTCACCAAGGCGGCAGCCACACTGCACATGAGCAAGACCACCGTGACGCAGCTCGTTCAGCAACTGGAAGCGAGGCTGCGTGTGCGCCTGCTCAACCGCACCACACGCAAGGTCAACGTCACCGCCGACGGTGCGGCCTATTACGAACGCGTCGTCCGGCTACTTGGCGACATTGACGACGCCGAGACCAGCTTGTCCAGCGCGTCGATGACACCGCGCGGGCGGCTGCGAGTGGATGTACCCAGCCCACTGGCGCGGATGCTGCTCATACCAGCCTTGCCGGGGTTTTTTGCACGTTATCCAGAAATTCAGCTGACCGTGGGCGCGAGCGATCGCATTGTCGACATCATTGGTGAGAACGTCGACTGCGTGGTGCGTGGCGGCGAGATCACCGATCAATCCCTTGTGGCTAGGCATGTGGGCGATCTGAAACTCGGCATCTATGCCGCGCCCGGCTATTTGCACCGCTTCGGTACGCCGGTGCACCCCCGTGAGCTAGAGGAGAGCCGACACACCACCGTCGGCTTCCTCTGGTTCCGTACTGGCAAGGCCTTGCCCTACGCGATGCAGCGGGGTGAGGAGCGCATGGAAGCCCAGGGTCGCTCGCAGCTGACGGTCGACGACGGTAATGCGTACCTTGCCGCCGGCCTGGCTGGCCTGGGTGTAATCTGGCTACCGCAGTACATGGCCAAGCCGCACCTGGCCAACGGCGAGCTGCTGCCGCTGTTTGAAGACTGGCAGATGGCGCCAATGCCGATGTATCTGGCATTCCCGCCGAATCGCCATGTCAGCGCCAAGGTGCGGGTGTTTATCGACTGGATAATCGAGTTGATTGCCGAGCATGCGCCTGTGGTTGGGTGAGGCAGGAGTAAAACTCGGAGGTTCTGGGCAGGCGTCGGGGCTTGGATGTCATCCATGGATCGAGGTGGCTACAGGTGACGCATGCGCAAGCTGTTTTGCAAGAAAATCGATGGCGCATCGGCCGGCGGCCCCTCTAGAATCAGGCATTTCGTGAGAGACGGATCGATCACTGCCATGACCAAGGAGAGGTGTGCCATGGATACCACTAATCAGAGATTGCTGAGCTTGGGGCTACTAATTCCATTCTGGCTCTTCGCTGGAGTGTCGCTTACCTCGTTTGGCTACCCCGGTTATAGCCACTTCGAGCAGGCGATGAGCCAGCTAGGAGCGGTTGGGGCTCCCACCCACAGTTATTCCGCATGGGTGAACAATTTTCCCCTGGGGGTACTGTTCGGGCTTTTCGCCTTGGGTCTGGCGCGGCGGTACGCAGGTTCGCGTTTGGCTCTGGTCAGCGCAGCGTTCATATTGCTACACGGCTTGGCCAGTTTCGCTACAGGTTACTTCTCCTGTGATGCGGGATGCGTACCTGCGCAGCCTTCCACTTCTCAACAGATACACAACATTGCCGGAATGGTGATGTTTCTTTCGCTGACTATGGCTAGCGGTCTGTGGTTTTTCTTGAGCAAGAGACTGCTGTCATCGACCGGGTTCAAATGGTTCTCGGCGCTCTGTGTAATCCTTGCTCTCGCGACGGTTGCAATGATGGCCAAGGCATTCAGTGACGGTCATGGGTTTGGCCTGTACCAGCGACTCAATTACGGCGTTTCTGTCGCTTGGATCGCCGCTCTGGCCTGGACCGCACTTCGCCGTGAGCCAGCGAGGGCCAGCGTCAGCTAGTGGCCGACCTTGCGTCTTGCAGCGGACTTTGTGGGAGCGGGTTCACCCGCGAACACCGGCACAGCCGGTGCCATCCACCGCGGCGCCTGCTTCGCGGGTAAGCCCGCTCCCACAGAAGTGCGTGTCGCACTCAAGACCATTAGATTCGAGATCGCGCTTGATAGGCGGCAGGCGCCGCCATGTCATCCAGATGCACGCATCAAAATCTATGCAATATCATCAAATAACTGTACATAATGATAATATCGTACAGTATTTGGCGGCGCTTGAGGGTCTGTATGGCGCGTCTTGCTCGTTGGACCGGCCTTTGCCTGCTACTGACTGCCCTGTCGACCACGGCGGGCTGGCGAACCGAGCTGCCGGGGGCACAACGGCTGGGTGTCGGTGAGTTCACCTGGTTTGGCCTGCGCCTTTACACCGCCCAGTTATGGGCAGCAGGCCCGGTTCAGGACTGGAACACGCCTTTTGCCCTTGAGCTCGTCTATCACCGGGCATTGTCCAAGGACATGCTGGTACAGACCAGCCTCGAAGAAATGCGCCGCCTGGATGCCGGCAGCGTGACGCCGCAGCGGCGCGCGGCGTGGATCGCGGCAATGGAGCAGGCATTTGTGGATGTGCGTCCTGGCATGCGCATCACCGGCTTGTACCTGCCGGGGCAGGGCTGCCGCTTCTATGTCGATGGCAAACTCAGCCGCGCAATCGCCGACCCGGTGTTTGCCCGGGCATTCTTTGCCATCTGGCTTGATCCGCGAGCCAGGGATCCACAACTGCGCCAGCGTCTGCTAGAGGGGAAACCATGAATCTGATCGCGCCTGTCCAACTGGTCTCGACCGGCGAAGCAAAGGAACTTGAACGGCCGGTACCGCAGGTGGTGCAGGATGAAATATGCGGTCACCGTGACGGCCCTGGTGCGCCGCTGCGTGTGACGCTGACTCGCCAGTGGTAGCACGAGCGATGCGCCTGGGCCTGGTGCTGGGTGACCAGCTGTCGTTCGACCTGGCAAGCCTGGCCGCTCTCGACCCTGCCCGCGATGCGGTGCTGATGGCGGAAGTTCAGGAGGAAGCCCGGTACGTGCCGCATCATCCGCTGAAGATCGTACTGATATTCAGCGCCATGCGTCACTTCGCCCAGGCACTGCGTGAGCGCGGTTGGCGAGTGCATTATGTGGAGCTCGACGCTGACGGCAACAGCGGTAGCATCGTTGGCGAATTGCAGCGCTGGTATCACGCCTTGGGGGCCACGCACATCCACCTCACCGAGTGCGGTGAGTGGCGCCTGGAGCAGGCGTTGCGCGATGCTGCATTACCGCTTGTATGGCATCGCGACACACGTTTTCTGTGTTCTCGCGAAGCCTTCGCGCGCTGGGCCCGGGAGCGTCGCCAGCTGCGTATGGAGCACTTCTACCGTGGCATGCGCAAGCGAACCGGCCTGCTTATGGAACCTGACGGCCGGCCGGCGGGTGGCGCCTGGAATTTTGATGGCGACAATCGCAAGGCGTTACCCCGCAAGCTGCGTGGGCCGTTTGCTGCGCATTTCGCGCAGGACGGGATCACCGCAGCGGTGGTAGCCCTGGTGCGCCAGCGCTTTCGCGACCACTACGGGGCCATCGACGGCTTCGACTACCCCGTGACGCATGCCGAGGCGCAACAACTCTGGCAGCATTTTCTGGATTTCGGCCTGGCGGCTTTCGGTGACTACCAGGACGCGATGGCGGAGGGCGAGCCGTATCTGTTCCATGCGCGTATCAGCGCGGCACTCAATATCGGCCTTTTGGACGTACGTTGTCTGTGCAATGAGGTCGACCAGGCCTGGCGCGAGGGGCGGGTGCCGCTCAATGCTGCGGAGGGCTTCATCCGCCAGTTGATCGGCTGGCGCGAGTATGTGCGAGGCATCTACTGGCTGCGCATGCCGGCGTACGCCGGGCTCAATCATCTGGGCAACGAGCGGGCGTTGCCGGAGTTCTACTGGACCGGGCGCACCCGCATGCGCTGCATGGAGCAAGCCATCGGACAGACCCTACGACTGGGCTATGCGCACCATATCCAGCGCCTGATGGTTACCGGCAACTTCGCCTTGCTCGCCGGCATCGTGCCTGCGGCGATTTGCGAGTGGTACCTGGCGGTGTACATGGATGCCTTCGACTGGGTCGAGTTGCCCAACACGCTTGGCATGGTGATGCACGCCGATGGCGGCTATCTGGGCTCCAAACCCTATTGCGCCAGTGGTCGTTACATCCAGCGCATGTCCGATCATTGCAAGGCTTGCAGTTACAGGGTCGATCAGCTTGTCGAGGAGAATGCCTGCCCGTTCAATGCCTTGTACTGGCATTTTCTCATTCGCCATCGCTCCCTGCTTTCGGCCAACCCGCGTCTGGCGCTGGTCTATCGTAGTCTCGACAGCATGTCGGCCAGCCGTCGCGATGCGGTATGGCAGCGTGGCCAGTCACTTCTGGCACTGCTCGATGCGGCGCAGGAGGTATAAAAAACCGTTTGCCAGTGCTGGGGCCGCTTCACGGCCATCGCCGGCAAGCCAGGCTCCCACCTCGACCGCATCGCCCTCACGTCTTACGCTGTCCCTGTGGCAGCCGTGTGCTGCCAGCCAGGGCCTCATCGCTGGCATGGCTTGCGGCCGGCGCGGTGGAGGTGGGAGAGCAGCTGTCTTGGATATCTCTTCAGCCAGTACTGGCCCTTGTAGGAGCGGCCTTGTGTCGCGATGGGCCGCGCAGCGGCCCCGGCAATCTTTGCTGCAAAGCTGAAAACCTGGGGCCGCTTCGCGCCCCATCGCGACACAAGGCCGCTCCTACAGATATTTGCACATGGCTTGAGGCCGGCGCGGTCGAGGTGGGAGCCTGGCTTGTCGTGGCGACGAACCGCGTCGATGGGCCGCGAAGCGGCCCCGGTTCGCTATCTGGCAGGCATCAGCCTTTTGCCGCCAGGCGCACAAGCAGCGGCAGGGCGCAGGCCCAAATCGGTACCAGTAGCAGGCCGGTTTCCATCAGGCCTAAAGGCAAGGCGACATCCGTCAGCCCGGCGCCGCCCATATAGGCCAGTGGTCCGCCCAGGGCGCCCAGCAGTGCACCACGGCGCCAATACCTGCCGGCCCATGCCAGGCTGTGGCGCATGCCGCTGGCCAGCACCAGCCACAGCAGTGCGAGCCAAGGCGGCAGTGGCCAGGTGCCGAAGCCGAACACGCCCAGCGCGCCCAGCACGCTATCGAGCACGCATCCAGCCGACGTTACCCGCAACAGCGCCTTGGCCTCGGTGTTGGCGTCCGGGCACAGGCGCAGGTGCATGGCCAGGCCCGGAATTACCAGCAGCAACAGCCAGGGGCGTTCGGCGCCCAGCACGCAGGCCCACCAGCCGGCCTGTAACCAGAGGGCATTGGCGACCAGCCAGCGGCCCGGCATCAGGCACTGTCAGTCAAGGGCGAGCGCCGTGCCTGGGGCGCTGCCCAGAGCAGGTGCGCAACGCCGATGGTGCGCTCCTCGAAACCACCTTGGCAGTAACACAGGTAGAATTCCCACAGGCGCTGGAACCTGTCGTCATAGCCAAGGTCGGCGAGCTCTGAGCGTGCCTGGCGCAGGTTTTTCCGCCAGTGCCGCAGCGTGTGGGCATAGTCCAGGCCAAAATCTTCCATGTGCATGAGATTGAGGGAGGTGTGCCGGCTGGCAGTGTCGAGCAATACGCTCAGCGAAGGCAGGGCGCCACCCGGGAAAATGTAGCGCTGAATGAAGTCGACCGACCGCCGTGCCTGGGCATAGCGCTGGTCGCGGATGGTGATCGCTTGCAACAGCATCAGGCCTTCGGGCTTGAGTAGCGAGGCACACCGGCGGAAGTACACCGGCAGGTAACGATGGCCCACAGCTTCGATCATCTCGATCGAAACCAGTTTGTCGAAGCTGCCGCGAAGGTCGCGGTAGTCTTCGTGAAGCACTTTCACACGGTGCTCCAGCCCCAGGGCCTGAACGCGTTCCAGGGTATGGCAGTACTGCGCTGCCGAGAGCGTCGTAGTGGTGACCCGGCAGCCATACTGGGTAGCGGCGTAGATTGCCAGGCTGCCCCATCCGCAGCCAACCTCCAGCAAGTGATCGTCAGGGCGCAGTTCGAGCTTCTGGCAGATGCGCTCCAGCTTGTGCAACTGGGCCTGCTCCAGGCTCTGCCCGGGGTGCTCGAATTGCGCTGCCGAATACATCATGGTCGGGTCCAGCAGCCGTTCGAACAGGGCATTGCCCAAGTCGTAATGCGCCAGGATATTGCGCCGGGCGCCGCGCCGGCTGTTCCGGTTGAGCCGGTGCAGCAGGCGCAGGGCAGGCCGGCCGAAGCGGGCCAGGCCACCTTCAAGCGCATCGAGTGCTTCAAGGTTGGCAGCGAACAGCCGAGTCACCAGCGCCAGCTCGGGGCTTCGCCAATAGCCGTGGATGTAAGCTTCGCCAGCACCGATCGAGCCGTTGCCGGCGATCAGGCCCCAGGCGGCGTCATCGAGGATCTCCATCTCGGCCTGCAACGGGCTGTCGGCATCGCCGAAACTCCATTGCTGCCCGTGGCTGAGCAGGCGCAGGTGGCCGTGGCGCAGCTTGCCCAGCTGGGCAAGCACGGCGCTTCGCGCCAGCCCGCCAAGCAATGGCGCAAGGCCTGCGAACTTGCTAACGCTCAAGGTGGGATTCGGCATCATCAAGGTCCTCGCAGGTTTGGCCGAGCGCCAGGTTCCCCTGGCTGGCGGTGTGGTCATGAATGGGGGTGCGTTTGCACAACAGGCGTAGCGCTTGCCAGTAAATGGCCGAGAGGGTGCGCAGGCTCATCCAGGGGAAGGCCAGGATGTATCGGTTCAGGGCCGCCCTGTTCAGCGGCCGGCGGTGCAAGGCCAGGTTGGCCTCGAACAGCTTGCGACCGCCTTGCCAGTTCTCCATGTGGATGCGTACATGGTCCGTCTCCAGGCAGAAGCTCAAGCGGTAGTCCATGTCCAGTGGCATGAACGGCGATACATGGAAGGCCTTGGCGACGGTGAAGGGCCTGGCCAGGTTTCCTTGTACCGGCAGCACGTAGTGGTAGCGCTCACGCCACGGGGTGTTTCGCACCTCCAGGAGGATCGCCGTCAGGTGGCCGTCGCGGTCATGGCAGAAATAGAAGCTTACCGGGTTGAACGACAGCCCCCAGCAGCGCAGTTGCGTGAGCAGGTGCACCGGGCCTTCAGGCAACTGTCCCGTGGCCTTGCGCACCAGTAAGCGTGCAGCCTGGGCCAGCGTCTCGCCCCGGCGAGTCTGAGCTGGCAGGTAGTCAGTCTGGCGCCAGCTCAGCGGCGCCAGGCGCCAGCGCCCCAGCCAGCGCGACAGGCCCATCAGCCACGTTTGCTCGTCCAGGTCCAGGTAGAACATACCGATGCGGTAGCGGAACGCGTGGGGCCGCGGCGCCACGCGCCGGTGGCTGACCCAGCCCAGGCAAAGGCTGCTGTTCACAGTCGTTCTCCGAAATGCGCGGCCACCTTCAGCGCACTGACCACCCCGTCCTCGTGGAAGCCATTGCCCCAATAGGCGCCACAGAAGTAACTGTGTTGACGGCCTTGCAGTTGCGCCTGGCGCGCCTGCGCAGCGGACGCGGCAAGGCTGTACTGCGGGTGGTCGTAGCGGAAGCGGGCGATGACCTGCGCCGGATCCACCAGCGCGGTCTGGTTGAGGCTCACGCAGAAGGTTGTCGATGACTGGATACCTTGCAGGATGTTCATGTTGTAGGTCAGCGCGGCAGGGGCCTGCTCCGGGCCGCCGAGGCGGTAGTTCCAGCTGGCCCAGGCGTTCCTGCGGCGGGGTAGCAGACGGGTATCGGTATGCAGCACCACGTCGTTGCTGGCATAGCCGATGGCGCCAAGCACGGCCCGCTCCTGCATGCTCGGGCTTTCCAGCAGTGCCAGGGCCTGGTCGCTGTGGCAGGCGAACACTATATTGTCGAAACGTTCGGTGCCGGCAGCACTCACCAGGGTGACGCCACCTTCGTCGCGGCGGACCTGGTAAACCTTGCAGTTAAGGCGGATGCGTTCAACGAATGGTCGGCACAGCGGCCCGACATAGCTGCGCGAACCACCTTCAAGCACGCGCCACTGTGGGCGCTGGTTGACCGACAACAAGCCGTGGTTACGACAAAACCGCACAAAAAACGCCAGTGGGAAACCGAGCATGTCTGCGCGCGACATCGACCAGATCGCTGATCCCATCGGCACGATGTAATGGTCGATGAAGCGCTGCCCATAGCGCTGCGCCTGAAGGTAGGTACCCAAGGTAGCGTTGGCATCGATACGCTGGTTATCCAGGTCGGCGAGCGCCTGGCGATTGAAACGCAGAATGTCCCGAAGCATGCCCCAGAAGCCTGGGGACACCAGGTTGCGACGTTGCGCGAACAGCGTGTTCAGGTCGTGACCGTTGTATTCCAGGCCAGTGACCGGGTCATGCACCGAGAAACTCATCTCGGTCGGCCGCGAGGCGACCTGCAGTTGGTCGAGCAAGCGGATGAAGTGTGGGTAGGTCCAGTCGTTGAAAACGATGAAGCCAGTGTCTATCGCATGGTGTTCGCCCTGCCAGGCCACATCGACGGTATGCGTATGGCCGCCAATCCATTGCTCGGCCTCGAACACTGTGATTTCGTGCTTGCGTGACAGCAGGTGAGCGCAGGACAGACCTGCGATGCCGCTGCCGATAATGGCTATGCGCATGGATCATCATTCCTGTTCATGACGGGCAAGACGTTGCCCCAGCGCCAGGCGAAGTCGCGCCGGCAGTGCGCCGAGCAGGCGCAGTACCAGGGTGAAAAGCCAAGGGAAACTGATTTCCAGCGGGCGTTCGGGCAGGCGCTTGGCAATGTGCCTGGCGGCGCGCTGCGCCGACCAAAGCTGTGGCATGGGGAAATCGTTGCGGCGGGTCAGTGGTGTGTCGACAAAGCCTGGGTTGACGAGGGTGACAGCGATGCCCTCGCGGGCCAGGTCGATGCGCTGTGACTCCACCAGGTAACGCAGGGCTGCCTTGGATGCGCCATAGGCGCCGGCGCGGGGCAAGGCCAGCCAGGTCACCGAACTGCCCATCACCACAAGATGCGGGCGATGGCCGGCGCGAAGCAAGGGCAGGGCGGCGGCCATGCAGTGGCTGACACTCAGGACGTTGGTACGGATCACGCGCTCGACCAAGGCCGGGTCGAAATGGCCAGGCTCCAGGTACTCGCAGGTGCCCGCATTTAGAATCACCCTGTCCAGTGCTCCCCAGGCCTGCTCGATACGGGTTGCGATGGCGGCTACCTGCACAGGGTCGTCAAGATCGCCAACGGCCAGCATTACCTGCCCGGGAAAGCGCTCAGCCAGCGGCGCAAGACGATCCGCATGCCTTGCTCCCAGAGCAACCTGATGGCCTTGTTCCAGCAGGTGTTGCGCAAGTGCGGCGCCGATACCGCTGCTTGCGCCAGTCAGCCAGCAGCGGCTCATGCGAGCCTGCCTTTGAGCCAGCGGATGGCACCGCCCATGAGCGGGACATGTTCGTAAAGCAGGGCCGCAGCGTCGAAATAGTCCTGGTGAAAATGGACCCGGTCATGCCATTGCAAATAACTGCACCCTTGCAGGGTGAGCTGCTGGCCGCGGGACAGGCGTGGGTGCCGGAACTGCAGGGTCCAACGCAGGTAACCCTGGCCAGGCATCACTTCGTCGATGCTGGAGAAGGCATAGCGGATGTCGTGTGAGTTGGCGTACAACTGCGCGAAGTACGCCCGCAGGGCTGGCAGCCCCTGTATCTGATGCAGCGGATCGCGGAACGTGATGTCCTCGCTGTACAGCTTTTCAAGTGTGTCGAGGTTACCCCCGTCGAGGCTGGCGAAGCATTCGGCGAATTGCTGTAAGTACGCGGACATGCTGAGCTCCAGAAAATCCTGTACAAAAATGACTTGCCGTACAGGTATAACTGAAGCCTAAGCGTAAATCTATACAAGTCAACAATCTTGTACAGGTTTTTTCAGCGCCCGGCCTGGCCCAGTTGCCGGCGCAGTTCCGCCACTTCGGCCTCCAGCTCGCGGACCTTTTCTTCGGCAAAGATCTGCGCTGTGACGTCGCGCTGGATGCCGATGTAGTAGGTCAGTTGGTCGGCCTCGTTGCGCACCGGCGTAATGGATAACTCGTTCCAGAACAGGCTGCCGTCCTTGCGGTAGTTGCGCAGCACCTGGCAGCAGGGGCGGCCTTCACGGATCGCCTCGCGGATGGTTGCGAGGGCCGCTTGGTCATGATCCTCGCCCTGGAGAAAACGGCAGTCCTGATAGAGGATGTCCTCGGCGCTATAGCCGGTCAGTCGCTCGAAGGCGGGGTTGACGTAGATAAGGATGCTGTCATTGCCTTCCTGCTCGGCGACGACGATGCCCTCGTTGGAATGCTCGACCATCAGTTGCAGGAGTTTTGCGTTGATCATAGGGCCACCTACAGGCATTTCGTATGCGATGTGCGCAGCTTGGCCTCCGGGCAGAAGGCTTCGGCGTCGTTTGTTGCATGATGAACCAAGCAGGCTCGCCGCAGAAGGTGCCTATGGGTTTAGAATGTGCAACCACCTGGATAAACCCTTGTTATGACTGACGCCACCCCAGCCGATTTGCTCCCCATGCGCGATGTGGTCAGCCTGACCGGCATCAATCCGGTGACCTTGCGTGCGTGGGAACGGCGCCATGGGTTGATCAGCCCGCAGCGCACCGAGGGTGGCCATCGCCTGTATACGGCCTGGGATGTCCAACGCATACGCGACATCCTGCGCTGGACCGCCAGCGGCGTGCCCATCAGCAAGGTAGGCGATATTCTCGCAGGCCAGCCAGAGGCATCCGGGCAGCAGCACTCGGCCTTTGACGATTGGCGCGCCGCCGTGGTGCGCGCAACCAAGGCATTTGATACGCAAGCGCTGGAAAGCATCCATGGGCAGTTGTTCACGATCTTGCCCAAGGCCACCGCGCTGCGTGAAGTGTTGATGCCGGTCTGGCATGACCTGGCTGCAGGCACTGCGCCAGGCCAGCGGAGCCAATGGCTGTTTCTGGACATGTTCCTGCGCGCCCGCCTGCTGCTGCGTCTGCAGATGAACCAGGCCGATGCACCGCGCGTGCTGCTGGCGGGCAGCGAGGGGCAAGCCGAACTGCAGCTGTTGTGCGCCGGGCTGCTGTTGAGCGGCGAGCAGCAACGCATCGAAGTGCTTGGTTGCGGGCAGCCGCTGGAAGAGCTGCCCATACTGTGTGCGGCGATGCAGCCTGCGGCACTGGTGATCAAGGTTCAGGCGCAGGTGAGCCCCGCCTTGGCCAAGCGCCTGCGTTCGTTGCAGATGGGCATCACGTGTCCGCTGGCCTTGATGGGCGAGGGGCTGACCGCATCGCAGCTAGCCTGGCAGGGCCTCCCGCTGTGTCTGCTGGACGAGCAACGCGCTGATGCTGCAGCCATGCTCGGCGCCTTGCTCGGTGGTGCCCTGGACCTTTAATCGCCGCCTGTTACCACGATAACCCCTCGGACTTGCATTCAGATTCAGAGCACCTTGAATCCATGGGTGCCATCGCGCGCGAGCTGCTCAACCAGACCGAACTCCCAGTCCAGGTACCCTTGCATCGCCTCGCGAGGGTTATCAGTTCCCTCATAGGGGCGCCGGTAACGATCACTGCGCGGTACGGCAAGCTGCGTTTCGCCGCTTTCCAGCGGTTGTCCGGCAGCGATCCAGCTCGCGGTGCCACCTTTGAGCAGGTAAACCGGGGTGCGGGTGAGGGCCTGCAGATCGCGTGTGGCGAAGCGCGCCAGCAGGCTGCTGCCGCAGGTCAGCACATAGCGCCTGGCCTGTGGCAGGCGTTCCAGCGCCTCGGCCAGCTGGGCGCGGATCACCCAGTGAGCACCGGGGACATGGCGCTTGACGTAATTGGCGCTGCTGGTGAAGTCCAGCAGCACAGTGCCGTCCTGCTGCAACCAGCTGGCCAGTTGCTCGACACCGATCTCGCTGGCGGCGGGCAGTTCGGGCAGCGGCGGCTGCCATTCGCCAGTGGCGTTGAAATGCTCTGCGGACAAACCGTCGAGCACGGCTACCTGCCAGCCCATCTGTGCCAGCCAGGAGGCACTCATGTTGGCCCGTACGCCGTCGTCATCCACCAGCACGATGCGCGCCCCGCGCACACTGGCCACATGGTCAGTTTCCTGCACCAGCTGGCCGCCCGGCACCGAGCGACTGCCGGGCAGGTGGCCGGCGTTGTATTCCTCGGGCGTGCGCACGTCGAACAGGTAGGTGGTGCGCGTGGCTTCGGCCTGCCAGTCGACCAGCCCGTTATGCTCCAGGCGCAGCACACCTGCGCGGTCGGCAACTACACGCGCCTGGCGCGCAGCGTTGGCGCGAGTACCTTCACTTACCTTGGCGAAGCGCCGCTCCTGGCCATGGGCCAGTTGCTGGCCGGCCAGGGTCCAGCCGATGGTGCCATTGCGCAGGGCTGCCACCGGGTTGGGTATGCCCGCGTTGACCAGTGACTGGGTACCGATAATGCTGCGAGTACGCCCGGCACAATTGACGATCACCCGGGTCGCCGGGTCGGGAGCGAGTTCCGCCACTCGCAGCACCAGTTCGGCACCGGGTACGCTGATGCCTCCGGGAATGCTCATGGTCTGATATTCGTCGAAGCGGCGCGCATCGAGCACCACGATGTCGGCTTCGTCATCCAGCAGCGCCTGCACCTGCTCGGCGGCCAGAGAGGGGGTATGGCGTACGCTCTCCACCAGTTCGCCGAAGGCCTTGCTTGGCACGTTGACGTCGCGGAACAGTTCGCCGCCGGCAGCGCGCCAGCCGGCCAGGCCGCCTTCCAGCACTGCGACGTCGCGGTAGCCCAGGTCCAGCAGGCGTTGTGCTGCCACGTCAGCGAGCCCCTCGCCGTCGTCGTAGACGGTAAGGGCGGTGTCAAGGCGTGGTACCCGTGCATATATTTCGAGCTCAACCTTCGACAATGGAATGTTGGCGGCGAACAGTGGGTGCTCCTGGGCGAACGGGTCTTCTTCACGAACGTCGATCAGGGCCACTTCCTCCCGGGCCACCAGGGCGCGGCGGATGTCGTGGTAATGGCGGGTGGTGACGGTGCTCATGGGGCAGGGTTCTCTTTGGACAGGTCCCAGATATTGGGCAGGCGGGTATTGGAATAACCGGAAATGAAAGGCTTTTCGCTGCCGTCCTCGGTGTAGACCGCGCGCTTGACGGCGCCGATGTTGCCGCCGTAGACGTGGATGCTGAGCGATACCTGATCGGTGAAGGCGTTGCTGACCTGGTGAATGTCACCAATGCGCGGCGACACCGCTTCCACCTGGCCAGGTACCAGGCGTACCGGCGAACCATTCGGCCGCAGCGCGCCTGCCTCGTCGCGGGCGAAGCCTTGCGAATGCTCGGCGCCGCGGAGCATGCCGATCAGCCCCCAGACCCGGTGGTCGTGGATTGGCGTGCGCTGGCCTGGTCCCCAGACAAAGCTCACCACCGAAAAGCGCTGGCGGGAGTCGCAATGCAACAGGTACTGCTGATAGCGCTGCGGGTCGGGCTGGGCGAAGTCATCCGGTAGCCAGTCGTCATGGGCGACCAGTTCGGCCAGCAGGTTGTGACCGTGATCGAGAAGGGTGGCTTCGTCCGGCTGTTGATCGAGCAGCCTGGCAAGGCTTTCGATGAAATGGCGCAGGCGCTCCGGGCGCAGGTCATGGCTCATGGTTAAGGCTCGGCTCATAGGTTCGAAGTAACCTAGCAAAGCTGTGAACCATAATCAAAATGCAAAATTATCATAAGCTAATATGCAAAAAATGCATTTACAGATGCGCTGTTCTGCTTTCAAATCAGGCCAGGCGCGAATGCGTCCCTTGCCAGGCTCGTCGCGCGCAACGCATGAGCTGGCATTGCCCACCCTGACGAGACCGCACGCGCGGATCGCCTACATGCCCCAAGCGGGTTACTGGAGACGAACGTGCGTTACTTCAAGCAATTGGCCGCCACCTTGGTGGCCACCACCTTCAGCCTTGCCGCCGCAGCCCAGACCCTTGTGGTCGGTGACCAGAGCTACAACGCCCGCGCGGTGATGGAAGCGGCGGGCGTACTCGACGGCTTGCCCTACACCCTGGAATGGAAGCAGTTCACCGCAGGTTCACCGGTGGCCGAGGCGCTCAATGTCGGCAGCCTCGACATCGGCTTGCTGGGCGATGCACCGCCGTTGTTTCTTGGCGCCCTCGGTGCGCCGATCAAGGTAATCGCGGTAAGCCGGCAGAACCTCGAAGGCGTCGCCATCCTGGCGCGCAAGGACTCGTCGATCCATACCCTGCAGGACCTGCGCGGCAAGCGTGCAGCGATCTGGAAGGGCTCATGGAGCCAGCAGTTGCTGTTCAGCGCGCTGGACAAGGCGGGGGTCCCGCGTGATGCGCTGGAACTGCGCTACCTCAGTGCGCTGGACGCCTCGCATGCCCTGGACGGTGGCTCGGTGGATGTGATTGCCACCTGGGAACCGTATGTCACCCAGCAGGAGCGCCAGGGCGCCCGGGTGCTGGCCACTGCCGAAGGGATTATTCCGGCCCAGAGCTTCGTGGTGGCCAACAGCAAGGCGGTGGAGCAGAAGCGCGCGCAGATCACCGACTTCCTGCAGCGCTTGAAGAAAGCCCGTGACTGGACCCTTGGCAACGCCGCCAACACTGAGGCGTACGCCGATGCCTGGGCCAAGCGCACCCGTGCTGACGCTGCCATCGCCCGTGCCTGGTTCGCCCGTGCCCGCACCGACCTGGCACCGCTGAACCCGCAGGTGATCGACGACGCACAGAAGACCGTGGACTTCTTTGCCGGGCTTGGGCTGATCAAGACCTACCCGGCGGCAAGCCTTTTCGACACCTCGTTTGGCGCGGCCCTTGGCCAACCTGCCATCAGTCGCAACTGAATCAGCCTGCTCTGATCGCGCAGCCCATTGGCCTGCGCCGTCGAGCAGATCGAAGGAGTTCCCCCTTGAGTAAACGACAGATCAAACTCGGCGCCCTGACCATGGGTTGCGGCGGCCCGGGCCGGCACAATCTGTGGCTTGACCCTGAACTGCCGGCCGATGCCAGCGTCAACATCGACTGGTACATCGATATCGCTCGCCAGGCAGAGGCCGCGCTGTTCGACTTGGTGTTCATCGTCGACAGCCAGTTCATCACCCCTGGCTCGCCGTCCCATTACCTCAACCGCCTGGAGCCTCTGACGCTGCTTTCGGCCCTGGCTGTCAGTACCCGTCATATCGGCTTGGTCGGCACCCTCACCACCTCCTATAACGCGCCCTACAACGTGGCCCGCCGGCTTGCCTCGCTGGACCTGATCAGCAAGGGCCGGGCAGGCTGGAACGTAGTCACCAGCGGCGACGCCGGCACCGCCGGCAACTACGGGCTGGACGAGCACTACGACTACGACACCCGCTACGCCCGCGCACAGGAGCATGTGCAGGTGGTCCATGGCCTGTGGCATTCGTATGAAGACGATGCCTTCCCCCGCGACCGCGCCAGTGGCCGTTTCCTCGACCCGGCCAAGCTGCACGCGCTCGAGCACAAGGGGGAACACTTCTCGGTGGTCGGCCCACTGAACATCCAGCGCTCACCTCAGGGGCAGCCGGTGATCTTCCAGGCAGGTGATTCCGAGCAGGGTCGTGAGCTGGGGGCGGCCACAGCCGACGTGGTGTTCACCCATGCCGCCAGCCTCGAACAGGGCCAGGCGTTCTACCGCGACATCAAGGGCCGCGCCGCACGTCTGGGGCGTGATCCGGAACAGTTACTGGTGTTGCCGGGTGCGGAAATCTACGTGGGCGACAGCGACGAACATGCGCGCGAGATCGAGCGCCACTACCATCAGGCCGATCACAGCTTCGAGCTGGCATTGAAAGAGTTCGGGCGCAATTTCGGCTGGCATGATTTCAGCCAGTACGACCTGGATGCGCCATTTCCTCAGGAGAGCCTGGAGTACGCCCGCAGCAGCTTCTTCACCAATGCCAAACGCATTGCCGACCAGGCGCGGGACAAGGGCTTCAGCCTGCGCCAGGCCGTCGAGTTCGGTCGCCAGCTGCGGCCTGGAGCCTTTGTCGGCTCGGCTGATACGGTGGCGGCGAAGATGGCCGCGTGGTTCGAAGCACGGGCTGTGGACGGGTTCAATATCTACATTGGCCACCCTGCACAGTTTCGCCGGTTCACTGCTGAGGTGGTGCCGTTGCTGCAGGAGCGTGGGGTGTATCGCAAGGCTTATGAAGGTTCTACCTTGCGCGAGAGCCTTGGGTTGGCAATTCCGCGGTTCACCCGGTAGGTCGCCGGGCTGCATGGCAGCCCCGGCAATTTTCAGAAGTTGTAGGTCACCCGCCCGAAGTAGTACCCCCCGGTGAAGCCATACGGCGAATACACCCCATACCCCTTGACCATGGTCTTGCTACTGGGCGCCTGGCGCTCGGGGTAGACATCGAACAGGTTGCGCGCCCCGACCGCCACTTCCAGGTTCTTGGTCAGCTGGTAGCCAAGGTCCAGGTCGGTGATCCAGCGCGCCTTGTATTCGCGGTCCAGCGAGCGGTCATTGGCGGCATTCACCTCGCGCCACGAACCGTAGCGGGTCAGCCCCAGATTGACCCGGTAGCGGTCCAGGCGCCAGTTTGCGCCGAGGATCAGCTTGGTGTGCGGCTGTACCTCGGTCAGCAGGTTGCGCGCCTGGCGGTTCATCAGCTCGTACGCGGTCCCGAGGATGTTGACGCTTTCCTTGTAATCGAGGATTTCAGTGTCGTTCCAGTTGAATGCAGCCGTCCACTTCACGCTGCCGCCGCGGCCCAGCTGCTGGTCGTAGCTGCCCACCAGATCCAGGCCTTTGGTGCGAGTGTCGGCACCGTTGGTGAAGTACTGGCCGCCCGATGTAGAGTCGATACCGTTGGCCAGCAGGGCCTGGGTGACCTCGGGGCCGAGCAGGGTACCGGTGAGGGTGATGCGGTCGCGCACGTTGATCAGATAGGCATCGGCGGTTAAGGCCACGTGCTCGCCGGGCTGCCAGGCCAGGCCGAGGCTGTAGTTGGTGGACTTCTCCGGCTTCAGCGGTTCGGCGCCCAGCGCCTTGGCGGCAGCCGAATCAACCGGCAGCACACCGTAGTTGATCGACTGGTATACGCCATCGACCACGCCGTAGGTGGTGGAGCGGGCGCTGAACAGGCTGTTGGCCAGCGATGGCGCACGGAAGCCGTTGCTGACCGTGGCCCGCAGCGCCAGCGCCGGGGTCAGCTCGTAGCGGGTGGTCAGTTTGCCGCTGCGGGTCGCGCCGATACCGCGGTCATAATGCTCGTAACGCAGGGCGGCGCCCCAGTACCATTGCGGTAGCGGATTGAAGCCTACATCCAGGTAGCCGGCGTAGCTGTTGCGGCTGGCGCTGCTTGCCTCGGCCGGGGAGATGCCGTTGGTGACCTGGGCACCGGAGGCAGCACAGTTGCCGGGTGCTGCGCAGTAGCCTCCGTCAGCCCAGCTGGCCCAGTCGCCGGCTTGCACCTGGTAGGTATCGCGGCGTTGCTCCAGGCCCCAGGAGGCGTCCAGCGGCTTGGCCAGGCCGACCTCGAAGCTGCGGCGCAGGTCGAGGTTGCTGGTCAGCTGCGAACTGACCCAGGTGCCGGACTCGAAATGATTCGGTGTGGCCTCGCCCAGCGATGGGTTCTGGTTGTTCCAGGTACCCTGTTCGGCCTCGTTGCGCCCGTAGGTGCTGGACAGGTCCCAGTCCCACTCGCCGGCCAGGCCTTTGGCGCCAAAGGCAGCCTGATAGTCGTACTCCTCGATGTACCAGGTGGGCGTATAGCCGGACGGTCGTCCATTGGGGCCGGTGGTGATCGTGTTGACGATGGTCGGCAGGCGAAAGTTCTGACCTTGCTCGGCCTTGCGGTACGACCAGGTGCTGAACGAATACAAGGTGAGCTCATCGTCCAGTGGCAGTTCGGCGTTGTAGCCCAAGGTGAGCAGGTTGATCTTCGGCGTCCCATAGCCGCCATAGGTGACCTTGCCGGCACGGTCCAGCGCTTCGGCCTGGCTGTAACCGTTGGCACTGGCCTTGTTGTCGTCGTTCTGGCTGCGGGCGTCCAGGGCCAGGTGCAGGATACCGTCGCGGCCGATCTCGAAGCCTTTGTCGAGGTTTTGCTGCACGGTCTGTTTCTTGCCGTCGTAGCCTTGGCCAGCGGTCGTCACGGCGGTGCCGCTGGCGTCGGCCTTGAGGATCACGTTGATGACCCCGGCGATGGCATCGGAGCCATACTGGGCCGCCGCGCCGTCCCGCAGCACTTCGACATGGTCGATGGCGCCGATGGGGATCAGGTCGAGGTCGCTGGGCGCGGCACCGGCGTTGATGCCGCTGATGTTCAAGGTGGCGCTGGTATGGCGCCGCTTGCCGTTCACCAGCACCAGCACCTGGGCGGCATTCAGCCCGCGCAGGTTGGGCGCGCGGGCCATGCCGCTGGCGTCCCAGCCGGTCTTTTCCGGCAGGGTCAGCGACGGCACGCTGGCGCTGAGCGCTTCCATCAGGCCTGGCTTGCCAGTTTCCTGCAACTGCCTGGCGCTGATCACATCGATGGGTACCGGGCTGCTGGTGACGGTGCGTTTCTCGCTGCCACGGTTACCGGTGACAATCACCGTGCCCAAGGCTTGGGCGGCAGGTTCGTCGGCCAGGGCAGGGGCCGTATGCAGCCCGGCGGCCAGGGCGACACTGAATAAAGGAGCAGATTTGAGCGCGTGCTTCATGCATACAGTTCCTTGTCAGGCTGGGCTGGCGCGCTCAAGGCGCCTTGGCCGCGATCGCGTCGATTTCCACCAGCGCCCCCGGCAGGGGCAAGGCCACCACCTGGATGGCGGTACGGGTGGGCGTGCGTGGCTGCTCGGCGGTGGCGAAGAATTCGGTGTAGGCCGCCTGTAGCCCGGCAAAGTCGAGAGTGCCGCCATTGGCCGGGTCGCCTACCAGGAAGACCCGCAGCTGGACGATGTCACCCAGGTCCAGGCCCTGGCTGCGCAGCGCCGTGCGCAGTTTGTTCAGCACTGAACGGGTCTGGGTTTCGGTGTTGCCCAGGGCGGCGATACTGCCTTTTGCGGCCTTGGGGTCGGTCACGTCCGGCAGGGTGCCGCTGACGAAGGTCAGCTGGCTGCCGGCCGGTACGGTGACCAGTTGCGAAATGGGGAAGTTCGAGCCGGGCGGGGCGACCCGCTGGATGCCGTCAGCGTGGGCGTTGAGGGTAAGCGACATGAGTACTCCGGCAAGCAGAAGAAGACGAGGCATGGGTCAGGTTCCGTGACTGTCAGGCGGCAACGCCGCGGGTGGTCTGTGCGGCATGGCGGGCGATCAGGCCGACCACCCGGCGGGCGGATTCGGCGGCGCTGTTCTGCCAGATGCCGACTCCGCCATGGGCCAGGGCATCGCTGGCCAGCCAGGTCCGGCCCTGGGGCTGGTTGAGCAGGTCGTAGCCGGGTTGGGCAACTTCGTCGTGGACGATCCACGGCGCTTCGCTGAAGGGGATCTTCGACCAGTTCACCACCACCGGCCGCCCCAGCTTGTGGCTGTGGCCAGGGTGCAGCGACTCCACGGCATGGCGCGAGGAGGCAATTTGCGCGTCCAGCGACTTGGCGGCAAACTGCTGGGCCACTGCGCCGGTGTTGTAGGTGGCGACCAACACGCCTTGGGCGCTGTTGAGGTGATCACTCGGGTACCACAGGGTACGCGCTTCGTGGTTGATATAGCTGAGCCCGCCGTAGATCTGGAAGTCGGTTTCCCAGAAACGCGGTGACTGCCAGGCTACCTTGTTGGCCTTGTCGCCTTCGGCGCTGGCAATGGCTTGCCTGAAGCTGTTATCGAAGTTGTTCGGCAGTTTTGCCAGCAATGGAAGGGGCAGGGTGACGATGGCGTAGTCGGCCTGTTCGATGTGTTGCTGGCCGCTCTTGCGGTCGCGCCACACCACCTTGGCGCCGTTGTCACCTGTGTCTATCCCCAGCACTTCGGCACCCAGGCGCACGCTGTCCTTGACCTGCCGGTAGAAGGCGCGGGGAATCTGATCCATGCCTCCGACCGGCTGGAACATGGTCGAGGAGAATTCTGGAATTTCGTCGAACACCAACGGTAGCAGCAGGTTGCTGTCGAGCAACTGGTCCAGCGGCACTGGCTGGCGCTGGACCGGGGTCTGGTCGCCGGCGCCGGCGAAACGGGTGTAGCCAGCGCGCACGGAACCGCGGTACTGCTGCTGGTTGTCGAGGTCGCCGTAGACCTTGAGGAACTCCAGCAGCGCCTTGCGCTGCCTGCCGTCGAGCTCGCTGTCGAGGCTGTTGCGGCTGATACTGCGCGCCAACAGCTCGCTGAAATGGCCACGGGTATCGTTGACCGCCTGGCGCAGCAGCAGCGGTGGGCGGGCCAGGTCTGGTTGGGCCAGGGCGTTGCGGCTGCTGTTGACCAGCACTTGCAGTTCCACGCCCAGTTCGCGGCAGTAGCCGAGGATGGTCAGGTGATGGCTGGGCAGGCGTGCAGCGCCGGCGTTGAAGAAGTGGCCCGGGTCGAACTCGACGGTTTGTGCCGTGCCGTCGTTGTGCTCGATACGGTCGCCCTGGCGCAAGGTCCAGACTCGGCCACCGACTCGCTCGCGGGCCTCCAGCACGGTGACCGAGAAGCCGGCCTTGCGCAGCTCGTAGGCTGATACCAGGCCGGAAATACCGGCGCCGACAATCACCACGCGCTTGCCGTTACCGCCATTGGCGGCCAGTTGCAAGGGTTGGAAGGTGGCGGCCAGGGCATTCTGCCCCAGTGCGCCCAGGGCCGCCGAATAACCGCCAATGGCGGCGAGGCGGGTGATCAGGTCTCTACGGGACAATCCCATGTCGCATGCTCCGAAAAAGTTTGGATTCGGATGTGCGCAACGGGCAGGCGGATCGGAGCTACAGACCCGACGACGGTTGGCACAAATCCATTTGCCTCCGCCATATCGGGGTCGGTTTACAGAACCTAATGGACTTTCACGGAGCTGTGAAAGGCTTTTTCGTTCTATATTAATTATGTTTTTTGTTAATAATCGTTATATATCAAAATGCGTAATAGCGATTTTATGGGGTGGTTGCAGATGAATATCGCTCGCTTGGCGCGCCCTTTGTAGGAGCAGCCTTGTGCTGCGAAGAGGCCAGTACGGGCAGTAGATATGCGTGGTCATTGCCGGCCTCTCGCAGCACAAGGCTGCTCCTACAAAATCCAGGAGTGCAGGCTTGCGTCGCAAAAGGGCCTGCACAGGCGGCAAGGGCCTAGGCAGAACGCGTACTGCGTCCTGCCTCACGCTGGGCCACCAGCGCGCGGATCCGCGGAATCAGCTCCTGCCCGTACTCCACTGCATCGCGCAACTGCTCGAAACCTCGGAACAGGAAGGTACTCACACCCAGTTCGTAGTAAGCCAGTGCCGCTTCGGCTACCTGCTCGGGTGTGCCTACCAGCGAGGTGGAGTTGCCGGCACCACCACCCAGTGCTGCGATCTCGGTCCATAGCCGGGTGTCGTGTACCTTGCGTTGGCTGGCCAGTTGTACCAGGCGCTCGGAACCGACGTTGCTCTTGCCGAAGTTCTTCTCGCGGCGGTTGCCTTGACGGATACCGATGCGTTGCCTGGCATCGGCCAGAATCCGCTCAGCGCGTGCCCAGGCTTCTTCCTCGGTGGCGCCAAGAATCGGCCGTAGTGACAGGCTGAAGCGGATGTGCTGCTCTCGCCCGTAGCGGGCGGCGGCCTTGCGCACGTGGGCGATGCGTTCGCGCACCTGCTCCAGTGGCTCGCCCCACATCATGTACACATCGGCGTGCTTCGCCGCGACTTCAACCGCTGCGTCCGAGGCCCCGGAGAAGTACACCGGCAGCTGGCCCACCGGTTTGACCAGGGTCAGGTTGTCTTCCACCCGGTAATGCGCGCCGTGGTGGTCGAATGGCGTGGTCTGGGTCCAAGTGTCGCGCAGCACCTGCAGGTACTCGTCGGTGCGTGCGTAGCGGGCCTCTTTGGTGAGGAAATCACCGTCGCGTTGCAGGTCGCCGCTGTCGCCGCCGGTGATCACGTTGATCGAGGCGCGACCACGGCTGAGCTGGTCGAGCGTGGCGAACTGGCGGGCGGCAAAAGTCGGTGCCTGGAAGCCAGGGCGATGCGCCACCAGCAAGCCGATGCGTTCGGTAAGTGCGGCGACGTAGCTGGCCAGGATCATCGAGTCGGGTGCACTGGTGTTAACGGCCAGCAGGGCTTTGTCAAAGCCGGCGTATTCCTGGGCCTGGGCGAAGGCCTTGATGAAGTCCAGGTCAACCAGCGGCCCGCGCGGCGCTTGCGATTCGCTGCTTTCCTGTGGGCCGATCAGGCCGATGAATTCGAGGCTCATGCAGTGGAACTCCTTTTCGTTTGGGGGGTTAGGCAACCGCAGGCTGTTTGCGGCGCAACGTGTTGCTGTTGGTCGGTACGCTCAGGCCAAAGCTGTCGCGCAAGGTGCTGCCGGTGTACTCGCTGCGTACAAGGCCGCGACCCTGCAGCAGCGGCACTACCAGTTCGGTAAAGAACTGCAAGCCGTCAGGCAGCAGCGAGTTGATGATGAAACCGTCGGCGGCGCCGCTGTCGAACCAGCTCTGCAGGGCATCGGCGACTTGTTCGGGGGTGCCGGCAAAGTCACGCCGAGGGCGGGAGAAGCGCAGTGCCAGTTCGCGCAGGCTCAGCCCCTCGGCGCGAGCAAGTTGCTTCAGTTGGTCGGCGGTGCCCTTGTGGCTGTTGTCGCCGAGGCTGCCCAGGTCGGGGAACGGCGCATCCAGCGCATGCTGGCTGAAGTCGTAGTCGTTGAACGGGCGGCCGAGTGCGACCAGGGCATCTTCGATGCTCACCAGGTCGACGGCCTGCTGGTAGCGGCGTTCGACCTCCGCTTCGTCGCGGCCGACAATCGGGCGGATGCCCGGCAGGATGAACAACTGGTCCGGGTCGCGGCCATGGCGTGCGGCGCGCTGTTTCAGGTCCTGGTAATAGGCGCGGGCATCGCTGAACGATTCGGGGTTGACGAAGATCGCATCGGCATTCTGCGCGGCGAAGTCTCGGCCGTCTTCCGACACGCCAGCCTGGAAAATCAGCGGCTGGCCCTGGGGCGAGCGCTGGATGTTCAGCGGGCCCTTGACCTTGAAGAACTCGCCCTGGTGGCCCAGGGTATGCAGCTTGGCCGGGTCGAAGAATTCGCCGGTCTGCTTGTTGCGGGTGAAGGCATCGTCTTCCCAGGAGTCCCACAGGCCCTGGACCACCTCGACATGCTCGCGGGCGATGCGGTAGCGCACGGCATGGGGTGGATGCTGGTCCTTGCCGAAGTTGTCGGCAGTGCCCGACAACCATGAGGTGACCACGTTCCAGCCGGCGCGGCCGCCGCTGATGAGGTCCAGTGAGGCGAACTGGCGGGCGACCTGGAAAGGCTCGGTATAGCTGACCGTGACCGTTGCCACCAGGCCGATGTGGGTTGTGACCGCCGCCAGTGCCGAGAGGATGGTCAGCGGCTCGAAGCGGTTGAGGTAGTGAGGGCTGGAGCGGGCGTGAATGTGAAGGCTGTCTGCGATGAAGGCGAAGTCGAACTTCGCTGCCTCGGCCAATTGTGCCTGGTGCTTGTAGAAGCCGAAGTTGACGCTGGCATCGGCCAGCGCATCGGGGTGACGCCATTCGCCCCAGCCGTGGCCGACACCGTGAATCATTGCACCGAGATGAATCTGTCGTTTGCTCACGAGCACTACCTCTTGTCGTATGTGCATCAAAAGTCCGTGCAGCACGACCGTGCTGCACGGCATAACGTCAAACCGCTACGGGCAGCACGCTGCGCGAATGCCCTGGTATCGCCTCGATCAGCGCCCTGGTATAGGCGTCGGCCGGCTGGCCTAGCACCTGCAGCGCCGGGCCTTGTTCCACTACCTGGCCGCGCCGCAGCACCAGCACCTGGTCCGCCATGCTCGCTACCACCGCGAGGTCGTGGGAGACCAGTACATAGGCCATTCCCAGTTCACGCTGCAGCTCATCCAGCAAGGCGAGGATCTGCGCCTGCACCGACACGTCCAGCGCACTCACCGGTTCGTCGAGCAGCAGCAGCTCCGGTGCCAGTGCCAAGGCCCTGGCAATCGCCACCCGCTGGCGCTGACCACCCGAGAGCTCCCGGGGCAGGCGGTCGAGAAAGTGCACCGGCAAGTGCACCCGGGTGATCAGCTCGCGGGCCTTGCGTTCAAGTGCCTCGCCCTTGAGCAGGCCGAACGACACCAACGGCTCGACGATGCTGTCGAACACGGTGAAGCGCGGGTCAAGCGCGGCGAACGGGTTCTGCTGTACCAGCTGGATGCGTTGGCGCAGGGGGCGCAACTGCCGCCAGCTGCAGCTGCTTATGTCAACACCGGCGAACTCCACGCACCCCTGGCTGGGCTTTTCCAGCCCAAGGGCGATACGCAGCGCGGTGCTCTTGCCCGAGCCCGACTCGCCGACGATGGCCAGGGTCTGCCCAGCGTGCAGTTCAAGGTTGAGGTCATGCAGGGCCGTGAAATGCCTGTCTTGCCCGGGCAGCACGAAGCGCTTGCCAATATTGCTCAGGCGCAGCAGCGCTGCTTTGCCTGCTGGCGCGCCAGGCCTGCGCCGCGGCACGAAGGCCGGGGCGGCGTTGAGCAGGTCGCGGGTGTAGGGTTGCCGGGTGCCCCAGAGGATCTGCCGTGGGGTGGCGTGCTCGACCCGCTGGCCCTGTTGCATGACCAGCAGGCGATCGGCGCGGTCGCAGGCCATACCGAGGTCATGGGTGATTATCAGCAGCGAGATGCCGCGCTCGGCTACCAGCCGCTGCAGGTGGTCGAGAATGCGCCGCTGCACCGTCACGTCCAGCGCGCTGGTGGGTTCATCGGCAATGATCAGCCGGGGCTCGCCGGCCAGGGCGATGGCAATCAGTACCCGCTGGCGCATGCCGCCGGAGAGTTGATGGGGGTACTGGCGGGCGCGCAGTACAGGGTCGTCGAGGCCGACCAGGGACAGTATTGCCAGCACCTCGGCATCCAGCCCCGGGTAGCGCCGGCCGCGGGCCTGCAACAGGGCCTCGGCGATCTGCCTGCCAACGCGCTGGGTCGGGTTGAGGCTGACCATCGGGTCCTGCGGCACCAGGCCGATGGTCTGCCCGCGCAACTGACGCCGGGTGCGCTCGCTGGCTGCAGCCATATCGACGCCGTTGATCCACAGCTGGCCCTGGTCGATCTGCGCATTGGCGGGCAACAGGCCGAGCAGGGCGTTGGCCAGGGTCGACTTGCCCGAGCCGGATTCCCCGACGATGGCCAGGGTCTCGCCCTGGCCCAGGCTGAACGACAACTGGCGCACAGCCTGGGTACGTTGCCCGGCGAAGGCATAACTGATACTCAGGTCGCGAACCTCGATCAGGGGCGGCTGGCTCATCGGGCATGCTCCTCGGCACTGCGCGCCAGGTGGTTGAGGCTGAACACCACCGCCACCACGAACAGCCCCGGCAGCAGGGATACCCAGGGGGCGGTGATCAGGAAGTGGCGACCGTTGGCGATCAGCGTGCCCCATTCCGCCGCTGGTGGTGCCGCGCCAAAACCAAGGAAGCTAAGCCCTGCGGTGGCCAGGATGGCGGCGCCGAAGTCGAGGGTGGCAAGCACCGCCACCGGGCCCCAGGCATTGGGCAGCACATGGCGCAGCAGCGTGCGTGCCCAGCTGGCACCGCCCAGCCGTGCAGCTTCGACGTAGGGCAGGGTCTTGATGCGCAGCACTTCGGCGCGGGTGGTACGGGCAAAGCCGGGAATGATGCCGACGCCCACGGCGACTGCCACGGGTACCGTGCCGAAGCCGATGGCGGTGACGATGGCCAGCGCCAGCAGCAGGCCGGGCAGCGCCAACAACACGTCGATCAGGCGCATCAGCGCTGCATCGACACGCCCGCCGGCAAAGCCGGCCAGCACGCCCAGGCCGAGGCCGCCGAGCAGGGCGATGGTCACCGCCAGCAATGCTGCCAGCACTGACAGGCGCGCACCGTAGACCAGTCGGGTATACAGGTCACGGCCCAGTTCGTCGGTGCCGAACCAGTGCGTCAGGCTGGGGGCGCTGAGCTTCTCGGCGGGCGAGGTGGTGTAAGGGTCGAAGCTGGTCAGCAATTGCGGGGCCAGGGCGGCAAGCAGGGCGAACAGCACGATCAGCAGAGCCAGGGTGAAGCCGGGCCGGCGCAGTAACGGGGTCAAGCGCTGCCGTGCGCGCTGCAGGCGCGTGCGACGCTTCCAGGGGGCGGCGGGGCGGGCCGCGTCGCTGACAAGCAGGCTGCCGAGCGGCCTGCTGTCGACCGGGGTCAGAGGAATATCGACGGTCATTTCAGTTCACCTTGGCCATGTGGGTTATGCGCGGGTCGAGGTACGGGTAGAGCAGGTCGACGATCAGGTTCACCAACACGAAGGCGGCGGCCGAGACGGCGACAATGGCCAGCACCACCGGGATGTCCTGGCGCAGCACGGCCTCCTGGGCCAGTCGTCCGACGCCATTGCGCGAGAAGATGGTCTCGACCAGCACCGCGCCTGATACCGTGTTGCCAACTTGCAGGCCAACCAGGGTCAGCAGCGGCAGGGCCGCGTTGCGCAAGCCGTGGCGCGCCTGCACCTGGGCCCGGCTGAGGCCTTTGGCGAAGGCGGTGGTGATGTAGGGCTCCTGCCACACGCCCTGGAAACCCCGTTGCAGCACCTGGGCGTACACCGCGGCGCTGGGAATCGCCAGCGTGATCGCCGGCAGCACCAGGCTGGCCAGGCCCTGGCTGCCGGTGGCCGGGAACCAGCCGAGGGTGAAGGCGAACACCTGGATCAGCAGCAAACCCATCCAGAAGACCGGCACCGAAAAGCCCAGCGAAGGCAGGCGCGCCAGTGCGGTCTTCAGTGGTCGCCATTGCAGGTAGGCGGTCAGGTAGGCCAGGCCGACCCCGGCCAGCAGCGACAGGGCGACGGCGACGCCGGCCAGGGCCAGGGTTTGCGGCAGGCGCTCGGCCAGCAGCGCCGTGACTGGCCGACCCAGCGACAGCGATTGCCCGAGATCACCGTGCAGCGCTCGCCAAAGCAGGTCGAAGTACTGCTCCAGCAGGCCCTGGTCCAGGCCGTAGTAGGCGCGGGCCCTGGCCAGGTCCTCAGGGGACAGGCCGTCGGCTTCCATGCCCGAGGCGCTGAGCATGATCGCCAGGGTGTCGCCGGGTAGCAGGTAAAGAATGAAGTAGGTGATGCTGTAGGCGCCCCATAGCACCAGCAGTGCCTGGCCGATCCGGCCGATCAGGTAGCGCTTCATGGCTGGCCGACCTGGATGTCACTGAGCAGGGCGAAGCCTTCGGCGGTCCAGCGGAAGTCCTTGACCCGCGGCGCGGTGGCGGCCTGCCAGACCCGCTCGTACAGCGGGAATGCGGACGCCTCCTCGACCAGCAGGTCCTGCAGCTGGCCGTAGGCCTGGGCCCGCTGCGAGTCGGCGGTGGCGGTGATGCCACTGTCGAACAGCGCCTGGGCCCTGGCCAGGGTATGTGGCTCGTAGGTGTTGGTGGCCACCGTGGCGCTGTTGGCTGCACGCGGGTCGAGAATGGTCTGCAGGATGATCGGGTCGGCGCGGGTCATGTAGGTGGAGGTCAGGTCGTAGTTGCCGGCCGCGTTGCCGGCCACCCATTCGGCGCGGGTCAGCACGTTGAGCTTGAGGTCGATGCCGACCTTGCGCAGTTGGTCCTGTACCAGCACGTCACCGGCGCTTTCGGCCGGTGTCAGGTTGTAGCGCAGGGTCAGGCGCTGGCCGTCCTTGTGCCGGTAGCCGTCCTCGCCCTTGTGCCAGCCGGCGGCATCGAGCAGCTGTTCGGCGCCCTGGGGGTCATAGGCGAGCTTGTCGGCCTGGGGCTTGAAGTAGGGCGTGGTGACGTCGTACACGCCGCTTACCACCGGGAACGCAGCGTTGTATACGGTGCGCGCGTAGCTGGTGCGGTCGATGGCCTTCTGCAGCGCCTGGCGTACCTGGCGGTCGGCCAGCACGCGATCATTGCGGGTATTGGGGTAGAGGTTCAGCGCCGGGCCCGGCAGCGAGCGGCTCTGGATGGTTGCGCCCCTGGACTGGAACAGCTTGAGGTCGACTTCAGAGAACGGATTGCGTGGCCACAGGATGTCGGCTTTGCCCTGCAGGAACAAGCCGTTGCGCACGCTTTCCTCAGGGATGTAGCTGATGTCTACCGCGTCCAGATGCGCCGGGCCCTGATTGCGCACGTTGGCCGACGGCCAGGCGTAGTCGGCGCGCTTGACGAGGCGCGCGCCAACCTCCGGGGTGTAGTGCTCGAGGATGAACGGGCCGGTGCCGACGATCTTGCCCAGCGAGCGTTCCTGGGGGCTCAGCCGGTATGAAGCCGGGGCGAGGATTGCCAGGTTGGTGGTGGAGGTGGCCTGCAGGAAGCCCGCGTTTGGCCGCGACAGCACCAGCCGGACCGTGAAGTCGTCGATCACTTCGGCGTGGTCGTAGCCGGCGAGGTAGGTGGCGCCGAAGGTCGCGGGCAACTGGCTGGCGAAGGCCTTGTTACTGTCGAAGGCTGTTTTCACGGCGTGGGCATCGAAGCGTTCGCCGTTGCTGAACGTGACGTCCTGGCGCAGGTGAAAGGTGTAGCTCAGGGCATCGGCACTGACTTCCCAGTTTTTTGCCAGCCAAGGGATGATGCGGCCGGTCTCGGGGGCCTGGTCAGTAAGGGATTCGGCGACGTTGCGCAGTAGCACGCGATGCTCCAGCCAGTAAACCTGGAAGGGGTCGACGCTGACCAGGGTGGTGTTGTCGCCCCAGAAGGCAATGTTCAAGGTCTTGCTGGCGGACGGGGTGTCGGCCGGCGAGCAGGCGGTGAGAGCCAGGGCCAGGGAGCCGATGGCGAACAGGCGGTGCAGTGAGGGCATGGGGCGATCCTTCAGTGAATTGTGTTTCTCCGGTACTGGCCCCTTTGCAGGCCAGCACAGCTAATGGATAGCTCTCAGTCAGTCCTGGTAATCGCGGCCCTCACGGTCCAGTTGCCGGATCAACGCATCCCAGTGCCGCTGAATGCCTTCCCCCTTGCCATCGGAAAACCGCTTCGACTGCTCATGAACCTTGGCAATCGCTGCCTGCGAAGCATGCAGCAGCTGGTCGTTGCCACCGGCCTGGGCCGCCACCTGGATGTTGCAGGCACGCTCCAGCCCATGCAGTTCCCGGAAAGCGTGCTCCACGCTGATCCCCCCGGTGAGCAGCCCGTGGTTGCGCAGGATGAGGATGTTGCTGTCGCCCAGGTTGGCTACCAGCCGCTGTTGTTCGTCCAGGTCCAGGGCTACGCCTTCGTAGTCGTGGTAAACCACCCGGCTGTAGTAGGCCAGGGCGTGCTGGGAGATCGGCAGCAGGCCGTCACGCTGGGCCGATACCGCTGCGCCGTCGCGGGTATGGGTGTGCAGCACGGCCTTGAGGTCGGGGCGGGCGCGGTGGATGGCGCTGTGAATCACGTAGCCAGCCTGGTTGATGCCCAGCCCCAGCGGGTCGTCGATCAGGGTGCCGTCGACGTCGACCTTGACCAGGTTGGAGGCGGTGATTTCGTCGAACAGCAGGCCGAAGGCATTGATCAGGAAATGCTCCTCAGGCCCTGGTACGCGAGCCGAGAAGTGCGTGTAGATGTGGTCGGTCCAGCGGAACAGGGCAGCCAGGCGGTAGGCGGCGGCCAGCTTGACCCGTACCTCCCACTCTTTGGCGCTAACCCGGTCGCGCACGTTGGCGGTGCTGGTGATGACGGCAGACAATGAACTCATGGGTGCTCTCCGGTAATCAGTAGCCGCGCGCGGTATCGACCAGGTTGGCCAAGGGCGCCTGCTCGCGGTAGCGGTGGAAGTTGGCGATGAAGGCGTCGAGGAAGGCCGGGTAGCCGTCTTCGGAAATGGCCGAGGTATGCGGTGACAGGAACACCCGCGGGTGGTGATACAGCGGATGGCCGGCGGGCAGCGGCTCAGGGTCGGTGACATCGAGGCTGGCCCGGCCGACCAGGCCGCTGTCCAGCGCATCGAGCAAGGCTTGCTGGTCGATTAGCCCGCCACGGGCAATATTGATCAGGTGCAGGCCAGGCCGGGCATGGGCCAGCACCTGACGGTCGATCAGGCCGCGGGTGGCCGCGGTGAGCGGGGCGGCCAGTACCAGGTGGTCGCTATTGGCGAACAGCTGTTGCAGGCTGGCGGCCTGCTCCACCGCGGGCACATCGGCAATGGCCTGGCCGGGGCGGCTCATGGCAGTTACCCGCATGCCCAGGGCTACGGCCTTGCGTGCCAGGCTCTGACCGATACTGCCAAAACCAAGAATGCCCAGCGTGCGGCCGCGCAACGGTGCCAGTGGGGTCAGGCGCCAGTCGGCATCCTTGACCCAGAGCCCCGGCAGCTGCTTGGCGGCGGCGAATGCCAGGGCCAGCGCGAACTCCGCCACCTGTTCGGCGTTGGCGCCCTTGCCGCTGGTCACCGGTGCGCCGTGGAATACCCAGTCGGGGTAGAAGTCGATGCCCGAGGACACCAGTTGCACCCACTTCAGGCCCCAGGGCCAGCCAGGCGGTGGGGTGTCGACGCGCTGCCCACGTACATTGATCGGGCGCAGGATGAATATATCGGCCGGGGCCTCGAGTACCAGCTGGCCAGCTGCGATGTCGATCACTTCATGGTCCGGCAGGTGAGTGCGTAGCTGCTGGTTGGCCTGGGCGTCGAGCTGGCTGGCAATGATCGAATGGCTCATGCTTGTACCCCTGACAGCGCTGCACGGCCGACCTGGCCGAACACCACATCGTCCTGCGGAGTGTGGATGCGGCTGCAGAGCACGTCGCGGTAATGCCGCTCCAGCGGGTTGCGCCGGGACAGCCCGGGGTTGCCGGCAGCCTCGATGGCCAGTTCTACGGCCTGGATGGCGTTGGCGCTGACCAGATGCTTGAGCTGCCCGGCATGGGGCGCGGCGATCTGCCCGCCGGCGGCGGAGTCGAGCAGGCTCTGGTTGGCGAACAGCAGGGTATCGATGCGGCCCAGTACTTCCTGGAAGCGCGGCAGGCTGGCCAACGGCGCCCCCAGGTTGGAAGGGCTGCGCTGCTGGAGGAAGCCCGCCAGCCAGTCACGGGCGGCACGGGCCACACCGTCGTACACCGCAGGCAGCAGCACGGCCATCCACAGCAGGCTGTCGCCGTCGAGTTCGGCCTTCGGCGCGCTCGCCGGGCTGACGCTGACGGCGTGATCGAGGGGGATCAGCACATCATCGAAACGCACTTCATGGCTGCAGGTGGCGCGCATGCCCAGGTGGTCCCAATCGTCGACGATGCTAATGCCGGGGGTGTCGCGGTGCACCAGGAAGCCGCCTACCAGAGGGTCGACGTCGTCGCTTCTTCCCCAGACCAGGTACCAGGTCAGGCCGTGGCTGCCGGTGGAGTAGATCTTGCGCCCGCTCAGACGCCAGCCCTCGCCGGTGCGCCGGGCCACGGTAGCAGGCAGGCCGCCGCGGGCCGGAGTGCCGAGTTCGGGTTCGACGCGCAGGGCGTTGATCAGTGCACCGTGCTGCACGGCATCGCGGGCCACGCGCTGGCGCAGGTGTTCGGGCCAGCGCGCTTCGTCCTGCAGGCGAAAATGCTGCAGGTACTGCATCACCAGGATCAGCGCGGTGGCCGGGTCGCCTTTGGCGACCGCGCCGATCACCCGCCGGGCGCTGGCAAGCTCGGCGCCACCGCCGCCGAGGGCACGGGGTACGGTGAGGGCAAGCAGGCCGTGACGTTGCAGCAGATCGAAGTTGTCCTGCGGGAACTGGGCGCTGCGGTCATAGCGCTCGGCATTGGCCGCGAGGGCCTGCGTCAGCTCGGCGAGGGCGCTCTCGGAGGGGTGACTCATGGGGTTTCATCCCTGAATGACGGTGTGTTGCCTAAGACCGTATTCGTATGGATGAAGGCTGTAAAAGTCTTTTTTGTTCTATGCTAATTATTTGTTTTAAGAATTTAGTTGTTATCTATGTATGCAAAAATTGCATACAAATGCGAAGCGACACGGCTGCGAGGATTTCAGCCCAGCATCCGATGTCCGGCTACTTCGCCAAACAGCTCCACCGGCTCCTGCAGGTTGCCCAGATAGCGCGGATGGAACAGCCACAGGTCCACCTGTGGCTTGAAATCGCTGACGTTGAGCACATCCAGCGCATCGCGATGGCGGCTGGCTTGCAACAACGGTTCCGGGACCAGTCCCAGGCCCTGGCCATTGGCGACCAGCCCCAGTTGCAATTCGGTGCCGAAGGTCTCCAGATTGATCGACAGGCTCAGCCCCTGTTCCCCCAGTGCTCGCTGCAGCCCCGCGCGGAAACCACATCCGTCGGGGTTGAGCACCCAGCCACGGGTGTAGCAATCCTTGAGTTTGTAACTGCGTTTGCCAGCGCTGCCTTTGGCCGCCACCACCTTCAACGGCATGCGTGCAATGGACTGGCTGGCGATGCCCTCAGGGAAGATCTTGCCTGGCGGGAACAACGCGGCAGCCGCGTCCAGCTCGCCGTTCTCCATGCGCGCGATCAGGCTGCTGCCCCAACCACTGCTGACCTGGGTACGCAGCTGTGGGTAGGCTTCGCGGATCCGCGCCAGCGCTTCGAGCAGCACCACGTCCCCCAGCGTCTGCGGCACGCCCAGGCGCAGGGTGCCCGACGGTGCGCCATCATTGGCCACCAGTTCGCGCAGCGAGTCGATCTCGCGCAGGATCGCCTTGCATTGTTCGTACACCCGCAGTCCCATGGGGGTGGGCTTGAGCGGTTTGGTGTTGCGGTCGAGAAGGGTGGCGCCGAGGTCTTCCTCGAAATTCTGCACCCGGCGGGTAATGGCCGGTTGCGTCAATTGCAGGGCCTCGGCGGCAAGGTTGGTGGACTGGCAACGAATGACCGCGACGAAGGCGTCCATATCATCGATTTTCATAATCGGCGCTCGAACGGGAAAATAAGGCATTAGCATAATCGTAATGGCGGTTAATGCCATCTGCATGATTTGTGACGATGAAAATGCATATTAGGTTATTCCTAAAATCAATTTAATTTATTTGATGGTTCTCGCTAGAGTCGCCTGACCGGGCCGCATGACGCCGTCCGCCAAGACACCGAGGAGCGCCATGTCCATTCGAACGAAATTGTTGACCCTTGCCGCTGCACTGTTGCTCGTGGGCCAGGCCAGCGCCGCCGAGCGCCTGACCCTGCGCATCGGCGACCAGAAGGGCAACATGCGCGCCCAGCTTGAGGCCGCCGACGCCTTGCGCGACTTGCCCTACGACATCCACTGGGCCGAATTCCCCGCCGCAGCGCCGTTGGCTGAGGCGCTCAATGCCGGTGCGATCGATGCCGGCATCATCGGTGATGCGCCGCTGCTGTTCGTGCTGGCGTCGGGGGCGCCAGTCAAGGCCATCGCCGTCGACAAGTCCGACCCCTACGGTACGGCTTTGCTGGTGCGCCCGGATGCGCCGCTGCACAATGCGGCCGAACTCAAGGGCAAGCGCATTGCCACCGGCCGGGGTTCGATCGGCCATCATCTGGCACTCAAGGCACTGGACCAGGCCGGTTTGAGCGAGAAGGACGTGGAGTTCCGCTTCCTTGGGCCGGTAGATGCCAAGATCGCCCTCGCCAATGGTTCGGTGGACGCCTGGTCGACCTGGGAGCCCTACACCGCGCTGGCCGAGCTGAGCGGGCAGGGCCGGGTACTGGTCAACGGCCGCGGTCTGTCCAGCGGTAACAGCTTCCTCGCTGCCACCGACCAGGCACTGGCTGAACCGGCTCGGCGTGCTGCGCTGCAGGACTACCTCAATCGTCTGGCCGGGGCGCAGGTGTGGGCCAACCAGCACCTCGACAGCTATTCGAAAACCCTCGCAGCGATCATCGGCTTCCCCGAGGATGCCGCCCGCCTGCAGTTCGAGCGTCGCCAACTGCGCTGGCAGGTAATAGGCCCGCAGACCGTGGCCGAGCAACAGGACACTGCCGATTTCTACCACGCTCATGGCCTGATGAACCAACGCCTCGACGTTGCTCCCACCTTCGCCACCGGTTTCACCCTTCCTGACGCCGCCAGACTGGCTGCGCAACCCTGACCCGGAGATCATTTCATGTCTTGGAAACCCTTGCGCCAGCTAGGCCTGGCGGTGCTGGCCAGCGCCTTGCTGCCGAGCCTTGCCAGTGCCGAGCAGACCCTGCGTATTGGCTACCAGAAGTCCTCGACCCTGCTGACCCTGCTCAAGGCACGGGGTAGCCTGGAACAGCGCCTGCAGGCCCAGGGTATTCGTATCAGCTGGCATGAATTCCCCAGCGGCCTGCCGCTGCTGGAGGCGCTGAACCTGGGGAATGTCGACGTGTCGGCGGATGTCGCCGACACGGTGCCGGTGTTCACCCAGGCTGCAGGTGCGAAGCTGACCTACTTCGCCCGGGAAGCGCCGTCACCCACGGCCCAGGCGATCCTGGTGCCGGCGGACTCGCCACTCAAGAGCCTGGCCGACCTCAAGGGCAAGCGTGTGGCGGTGACCAAGGCCGCCGGCAGCCACTATCTGCTGATCCAGGCCCTGGCCAAGGCGGGGTTGACCTTCAAGGACATCACCCCGGCCTACCTGATTCCCGCCGATGGCCGTGCCGCCTTCGAAAACCACAAGGTCGATGCCTGGGTTACCTGGGACCCGTACGTGGCCAGTGCCCAGCGCCAGCAACGCGCGCGCATCCTTGCCGATGGCAGCGAACTTGCCAGCTACCAGCGTTACTACCTGGCGGGCAGCGACTATGCCCAGGCACATCCGGACGTGTTGCAGCAGCTCTATCTGGCCTTGCGTGAGGCCGGGGCCTGGACCAAGGCCAACCCGGAAGCAGCGGCGCGTATTCTCGGCCCTCTTTGGGGCAATCTGGATAGCGTTACGGTGCAGCAGGCGAACGCCCGTCGCAGTTACGACGTGCAGCCGGTGAAGCCGCAGAACCTGGCTGAGCAGCAGCGCATTGCCGATGCGTTCTATCGCGAAGGGCTGTTGCCCAAGGCAGTGGATGCAAAGGATGTGAACCTGTTCGAGCCATTGGCGCATTGAGCCGACGGTTGAACGGGGCGTCCTGAGCACGGTGTGTAAAAGGGTAGTTGGCGGTGGTTTTTTTCGTCGTGGCTTAGATCGAATATGCATGCAAGTTATGAGCTTGGAGCCTTAGGGAATATCCATATTGGCGGTTTCGCCGTCAGGCGCTACAAATACTTCGCTATGTTTGCCCATTCGACGTTATTGCGTTCATTTTCCTGGCAGGAACGATGAGAAGTTTTCGATCACCGCGCCGGTAGCTGCTTTGCCGCCATATTGCGGCTCTCAGGCCGATCAGCGAACCTGATTGCATCTTCTCTCGTCACTCTTGAACAAGGACTTCACCATGATGAACGCAATGCAGATGCCGATGATGAACACCGCCATGCCGATGATGCCGATGGCTGGCATGCCGATGATGATGGCCACCATGAGCTGCGAGATGGTCGCCGACGGTATGCTCTGCACCATGAAACCTGCTGCCGGCATGGACATGGCAATGTTCCGCAACAGCGCGGAAATGATGCAGATGATGATGAACTGCGGCATGCCGATGACAATGCAGTGCGGCAACCTGATGATGATGTGCATGAACCAGATGACCATGCCCATGATGCCGATGAATGGCATGATGATGCCGATGATGCAATGCATGATGGAATGCACTGTCATGGCCGACGGCATGACCTGTAAGCTGATGCCGATGGCAGGTATGAGCATGCAGATGATGAACAGCTGCTGCATGCTGATGATGAAGATGATGAACGATTGCAGCATGCCGATGATGATGAGCTGCAACGGCATGCCGATGATGTGCTGCACCTGCTGACCCGAAGTCAATGGGTTAGGGAAGCGCTGCAGGTGCCGGTCTCTTCGCAATCAAGGCGGTAGTTCCGCCTCGTGAGCGCAGGTAGGCCTTTTGCACAGGGGCTGCACGGTTTCTGCTTCAGTCCTGTCTTTCGGGATGGGTCACTACCAGGTACGCCACCGCCTCGCTGTCCACCGGATTGCGATAGCGGTGCGGCTGGTCGGCGTAGAAGAGGATGGAATCGCCGGTCGAGAGCAGGAAGCGCTCTTCGTTTATGCTGATCTCCAGCGCACCCTGGGCCACCACCAGGTTCTCCCGCACTCCCGGGCCATGCCCGGCTGAGTGTTCCTCACCCAGCGGGCTGATGCGCAATTCGTAGAATTCCACCTGCTGTGGCGCGTCTACCGGGTACAACGCGCGGCTGACGAAGGCCCCCGTGGCACTGACCAGGCGCTTGCTCTCGCGCGCCGACATCAGCGTCACCCCGGCGCAGTCGCGCTGCTCCAGAAATGCCGCCACAGACACCTTCAGGGCCCGGGCAATCTTGCACAATACGCGGATCGACGGCACGCTGCGCCCGGATTCGACCTGCGCAAGCATCGCCCGGCTGACCCCGCTGGCCCGAGCCAAGGCGTCGAGCGACAACTGGCGCTTGGCACGCAGACGCTGGAGATTGTTGGCGACACGCTGGCCGATACCATCGTCGTCCTCTGCAACAGCTCCGGGCAGCGGCAGCGCAGCTTCGTCCGATGTCACCAGAAAGCGGTTGGGGGCGTCCATGCTGCTCACGCCTGGCGCGGCGCTGTCGAGGTGATGATGCAGACGCTCGCAGCGTGCATGGCAAAGCCGGCCTGCTGCGCATACATCGCCCAGAGCAGGCGACCCTGTTGCTGGGCCAGCTTGCGTTTGCGGTACAGGGTGAAGTCGATGACGGTAGCGGCTTGGCTCATGAGGGATCCTTATCTGAAACAGAGAGGCCAAGCGCAATTCTACGTAGCTTTCATATAACTCATAATACTGATTGCTGATTTGGTAATTCGTTATCGGAATATAGATTCACCGTTTGCCGGCCTGACACTTCCCTGCATGTGCCCGCAAGGCCTACGGCCAGATACTGACCGAACAATGCGCTTCAGACCCCGACCCCGACGCTGGCCCGCACCATTGCGTAAGCCTGGCGGACCAGCGGGTTGGCACTGTTGGCCCGCACCCACAGGTAGTAGGTCACATCAGGCAGTGCCGGAAGACCATCGCTCTGCCCGAGCACACGCATATCGGGGCCGACCATTTCCTGGCTGCGCGCAGTAATGCCCAGGCCGGCGCGCACCGCTGCCTTCACGCCTATCAGGTTCGACGCCAGGTACGTCTGGCGCCAGGCGATGCCGGCCTGCTCCAGCGCCTCCAGCGCCAGTTTGCGGTACAAGCTGGGTTCGTCCACCAGCACCAGTGGCAGGGGCTCCCCTGGCAGGTGCTGATAGTGGGCAGCGCATATCCACCATACCGGCGAGGCGCGCAGTGCGAAGCCTTCCAGGCCGGGGGCGGTGCGGGTAGAGATGACCATGTCGATTTTGCCGCGCTGCAGGTCATCCATCAGGAACGGGCTGCGGCCAACGTCGATCTCCAGGCGCAGGTTGGGCGCGGAGCGGGCGATATGGCTGAGCAGCGGCGGCAGGATGGTGTCGGCAATGTCATGGGGTGAGCCGATGCGCAGCACACCGCTCAGGCTGTCGTGACGCAGCCCGGCCAGGGCCTCGTCATTGAGCGCGAGCATCTGCCGAGCGTGGCGCAGCAGCTGACGGCCGGCATCGGTGAGGGATTTGTGCCGGCCCTGCTTGCGCAGTAGCGCCACGCCCACCTGCTGCTCCAGACGTTGCATGTGCTGGGTTACCGAAGCCTGCGTGCGAGACAGGGAGCGGCCGGCCTCGGCGAAGCTTGTGTGGTCTGCGATGGCGACGAACGTGCGTAGCAGGTCGAGGTCAAGGGCGGGGGCGGTCATGGGGCAGGGCCTTTGGTGAATGGGGTGGTTGCAAAGCAGCAGCCATGTGCCGGATGACGTGTCTCGGGGGTTACGCCGACAACGGGCAATTTGGCAAGCAGGCCTGCTTCCATTGGTAGTTTTGCATTAACGGCAGGCGAAAAAACATAATGAAGCGTTATGTTTATGGCTGCGTCAACAAAGTTTCAAGTCTATCTTGCCCAGTGTTTGCTGGCTTATTCCATTCTGGCAGCTCGGCAACACAGGACGAGTTATAAGAATAGTCAATATTTGAATTTCCCCTCACCTCGGCAACTTCCTAGCATGCGCCCTCATTGGCCGGGCGTTCCGGCTGCCAGGATGAGGAGCTTTAACATGTCGCTGTCCACCGTAGCCCGCCGCGGGCTGTACGCATCATTGCTGGCCACCGCCACCTTGGCCGCTAGCGGCCTGGCCCAGGCCGACGCCACCCTGGACAAGATTCAGCAACGCCACAAGCTGTCGGTGGGCGTTGTGCTGTCGGGAGGCCCGTTCGGTGCCATTGACCCGGTCAGCCGCCAGCCTGTCGGTTTCAGTGTCGACCTGGCCCGCGACCTGGCTCGCCAGCTGGGCGTCGAAGTAGACCTGGTGGCCGTACAGCCAGCCAACCGCGTGCAGTTTCTGCAGCAGGGCAAGGTCGACCTGTTGATCGCCAACATGGAATGGAACGCCGAGCGCGACAAGCTGCTGGGCCACGTACCCACTCCGTTCTACCGCGTCGGCGGTACTGCGGCGTTGGTCGACACCAGCCCGATCAAGACCTGGGCTGACCTCAAGGGCCAGCCGGTGTGCACCAGCCAGGGCAGCAGTTATACCCAGCCGCTGGTGCAACTGGGCGCCGACATCAAGGCCTTCAAGACCTCCGCCGAATCGCTGCTGGCCCTGCGCGGCAACAACTGCGTGGCCGCCGTGCATGACGCCACGCTGATCAACCCGCTGCTGGCCAAGGGCGGCGAGTGGAGCGGCTACCGCGCCCTGGCGCCCGAGCTCAACCCGGCGCCGTCAGTGATCTGGACGCGCCTGGGCGAGAGCGATACCCAGCAGCGCCTGGATCCCCTCGTCAAGCAGTGGCACCGCAGCGGCTGGCTGATCGAGCGTGAGCAGGCCAACCACATCACCCCGGCTTCGCCGGCGCTGGTAGAACTGCGCACCCAGTTGCTGGGCGAAGGCGCCTGATGAGCGATGCTCTGCACTGGCTGGTCGGGCAGCTCGCCCGGCTCGGCCTGGACTATGGCTTCATCTTCGACGCCTACGCCAGCGGCAAGCTGCTGGACGGCGCGCTGACCACGCTGTGGCTGTGCCTGTGCGGCATCGTCGGCAGCCTGCTGGTGGGCGTGCTGCTGGCCGCGGCGGTGACCTCCGCGCGGCGCTGGCTGGCGTGGCCGGCGCGGGCCTTCATCGAGGTCACCCGCAACACCCCGACGTTGGTGCAGCTGTACTGCGCGTTTCTGGTACTGAACATGCTCATCAACCAGAGCCTGGGTAGCGCCAACCCCATGACCCCATTCGCCTGGGTGGTGCTGGTGATCTCGCTGCACAAGGGCGCCTTCCATGCCGAAGCCCTTCGCGCCGGCATCGAGGCGGTGCCGGCGGTCACCCTCGAGGCGGCCAGTTCGCTGGCATTCAGCCGCCGCCAGCAAATGCTCCAGGTGCAGTTGCCATTGGCGGTGCGCTTCGCCTTGCCGGCGCTGGTCAACAACCTCATCGACCTGGTGAAGATGACCGCCGTGGCCTCGGCCATCGCCGTCAACGACATCACCTATGCCTCGATCATGATCTGGACCCAGGGCGATAACGTCGTCGAGCTGATGATCATCATCCTGGCCTACTTCGGGCTGCTGAGCTTTGCAGTCAACTGTGCCGGCCGCGCCCTGGAAGCGCGCCTGAGGATGCCAGGCTATGGCCACTGAAAACCTCGCCACCCTGTGGCACTGGTCGCCGACCCTGGGCGCGGGCCTGTTGCAGAATATCCAGATCAGCGTCGGCGCCATCGGCCTGGGCACGTTGCTGGGCTTGCTGGTGGGCACGTTGCTGCTGTCGCCGCTGGCGCCCTTGCGCGTGGTGGCACGGCTATGGGTGCAGGTGTTTCGCAACGCGCCCTGGCTGGTGCTGATCTACTTCACCTCCTACGTGTTCCCCTTTGATGTGCAGGTGGCCGGCACCTGGGTGGCGTTCCCCGACTGGCTCAAGGTCACCGTGGGGCTGGCCTTGCCGGCCAGCGCCAACGTGGCCGAGATCTTCCGCGGCGCGGTCGCCTCGATCCCGGGCACCCAGTGGGAGGCCGCGCGCTCCCTGGCCTTCAGCCGCGGGCAGATCTTTCGTTCGATCATCCTCCCGCAGTGCCTGCGGCGCATGTTGCCGCCGTGGATGAACTTGTACGCGGTGGTGACCATGGGCACCGCCCTGGCTTCACTGGTGGGCGTGCACGACCTGATCGACAGCGCCCAGGTCGCCGCCAACACCGTCAACCGCAGCGGTTTTACCGTCTTGGTGTACTTCAGCGTGCTGGCGCTGTTCTTTGCCTATTGCTACCCGATTGCCCGCCTGACCCAACGCCTGGAGCGCCGTTATGCCTTCTGAACCCCTGATCCAGCTACGCGACGTGCACCTGGCCTTTGCCGACAACCCGGTACTGCGCGGCATCGACCTGGAGGTGCAGGCCGGCCAGGCGGTGTCGATCATCGGCCCGTCAGGCTCGGGCAAGTCGACCATCCTGCATTGCCTGACCGGCCTGCTTCGGCCCCAGCGCGGCAGCATTCGCATTGGCGACACCCAGGTCGAGCAACTGCGTGGCGAGGCCGGGCTGATCGCGCTGCGCAAGCAGGTGGGTTTCGTTTTCCAGCAGTACAACCTGTTCCCGCACTTGAGCGTGCTCGACAACCTGCTGATCGCCCCGACCAAGGTGCTCGGCCGCGATCGTAGCGAAGCCCGTGAGCAGGCCCTGACGCTGCTCGACAAGGTGCGCCTGGGGCACAAGGCCGCTGCGTTCCCGGGCGAACTGTCGGGCGGGCAGCAACAGCGTGTGGCCATCGCCCGCGCCCTGGCCATGCGCCCGCGGTTGATTCTGTTCGACGAAGTAACCTCGGCGCTGGACCCGGAAATGGTCGGTGAGGTGCTGGCGGTGATTCGCCAGCTGACCGAGGAGGGCATGACCTGCGTGCTGGTCACCCATGAAATGCGTTTTGCCGAGGAGATCAGCGACCAGGTGTATTTCACCGAGCACGGTCGCATCGTCGAGCACGGCAGCGCTGAGCAAGTGTTCCGCGCCCCCACGCACGAACGTACCCGTGCGTTCCTCCAGCATGCGCTGGGCGAGGGCGGCCAGCGTCCCAGCCGTCCGGCGCCCGATGTATTGAGCAACCTGGGGCGTTACAGCCTCAGCGTGTGATTGCAGTCTACCCAGAAGAGAGACCAAGCATGTCCCGTGATTCCGTGATTCAGCCATTTCTCGCGCAAGTGCGCGCCATCCATGAGCGGGGCATCGACCGCGCCGCGCTGCAGCAGATCATCGTGCTGCTCGAAGGCCTGGCCGAGCGCCGCGAGCTGTTCAACTTCGAGCGCTTCCCGGCGCCCGTTGCCGCCACCGGCGAAACCCAGTTCCGCTACCGGCTTAACGACGACGGCGAGTCACCGACCCTGTACGTCAACTCGCTGCTGCCGGGCAAGGCGACCTTGCCGCACAACCACGAGACCTGGGCGATCATCGTTGCCGTCGAGGGGCAGGAGCTGAACCGGGTGTACCGCCGCGAGGATGACGGCAGCGACCCGGCCCGCGCCCGACTGGCATTGGAGCGCGAGATCGTGGTGCAACCGGGGACCCCGGTGGCTTTCCTGGGCGAGGACCTGCATGGCATTCGCGTCGAAGGCGATAAGCCGACCTTGCACTTCCACCTATATGGCCGGCCGCTGGAATCGCTGGAAAACCGCTACGGCGTCAAGGACGACGGCAGCGTGGTGAACTACAACAAGTCACAGATGGCGCCTTCGATCGAGGCTTATGGCCTTTGATGTGTGTGGCCAGTGCCGGCCCTTTCGCGGGCGCGCCCGCTCCCACACGGTACGCGGACCGCTTGCATACTGAGTTGTCCTTGTGGGAGCGGGTTCACCCGCGAAGAGAGTGGCACAGGCACTGCATTTTCCAACCTGATCGACCAAGGACTGCGTCCCATGATACCCAGCATCACCCCTGCGCACCTGCATGACTGGCTGTTCGACGGCCAGGA
>Ga0209370_1000550_pt1 | contig 47438 bp, 43 predicted proteins | sample AgamicAtPrz_FD_187164 | JGI IMG/M metagenome (GOLD analysis project Ga0209370, IMG submission 187164) | Agave microbial communities from Guanajuato, Mexico - At.P.rz (SPAdes) (version 2) | ecosystem: Host-associated > Plants > Phyllosphere > Phylloplane/Leaf | place: Guanajuato, Mexico...
AGTTGAGTCCAATCAGGGATTTAATTTTAAGCCTGAACTTCCAACAAGCTCGGCCTATTACCGTTTGCTCAAGAAGCTTCGCCGTCAAGTTGGGCATGCTATTCGTGACTTCAATATGATTGAAGATGGCGATAAGGTCATGGTGTGTGTGTCTGGTGGTAAAGACAGTTATACCTTGCTCGATATTTTGTTGCAGTTTAAGCGTATCGCACCGATTAATTTTGATGTGGTTGCGGTTAACCTTGACCAAAAACAACCAGGCTTTCCTGAAGATGTTTTGCCTCGTTATATGGAAGAGAACAACATTCCATATTACATTTTAGAAAAAGACACCTATACCATTACTAAACGTTTAACGCCGGAAGGTAAAACCTACTGCGCAGTATGTTCACGTTTACGCCGTGGTTCTTTATATGGCTTTGCACAAGAGATTGGTGCGACTAAAGTTGCTTTAGGTCACCACCGTGATGACATCATTGCAACGTTCTTCTTGAATTTGTTCCATGGCGGTAGCTTAAAGGCGATGCCTCCAAAGCTTTTATCGTCAGATAAAAAGAACATTTTGATTCGTCCTTTGGCATATGTTGAAGAAAAAGACATTATTAAATATGCCGAGATTCGTCAGTTCCCAATCATTCCATGTAACCTTTGTGGTTCGCAGGAAAACCTACAGCGTGCCATGCTTAATGAAATGCTACGTGAATGGGATAAACAATATCCGAAGCGCTTACACAGCATTTTCGGGGCATTACAAAACGTATCTCCGTCTCAGTTAGCAGACCGCGAATTGTTTGATTTCGAGGCCCTAGATTCTCAGCGCGAGTTGGATATTAAAGATCCGGAAGAGCTTAAGAACCGTTTAGATGTCGTGAACTTAAGCTTCGCTGCTGAATAAACGCTAGCATAAAGAATGTTAAAGGCACTTTATAAACAAGTGCCTTTAATGTATCAAAATACTAAAAAATGAATGTTCCGTACAAAAAGTCATAGCCCAAAATTTAAATTACATGCTATAACAAGCCACAAGCAGAATTGCTTCACATGATGTTGTCTGGATAGACAACCAGAGAAATTGAACAAATAAATTTGAGGAAGAATCATGCCTGCATTTTTAACTGAAGATTGGTTTGCGACTGTCGAAAAATTAACTGCTGAAGCAGGTGATCTTAATTTGCCGCCCGCTCTTGCGAATTTGGCAATTAATTTAGTAGTGACAGATGCTGCTGGAAATACCGAATTAGCTTTAGATGGGGGTAAAATCCAAAAAGGTTTGTCTTCAAATGCCAAAACAACTTTAAATATGGATGCTGAAACTTTACGTAAAGTATTCTTAGAGTTTGATATGGCTGCTGCTATGCAGGCATTCATGACTGGTAAAATTAAAGTTCAAGGCGATATGTCCCAATTGATGGCTCTACAAACAGCTAAGCCAAGCCAAGAACAAAAAGATTTGTTTAAGAAAGTATTAGAGCATACTGCTTAAACTTAAAAGAATTCATATAAAAAGCTTACCCAAAGAGGTAAGCTTTTTATTTATACAAACAATAAATTTATCAACTTTTAAATAATAAAAATTAGATATTAATTCGTGTTTGCGCCGTTTTAATATGTTCAAGATAAGCACGAATACGAGTGACATATTGAACCGCTTGCTTATATCGACCATTTCGCATTTTATTACTTTGCAAATAATCGTAAAGATTAACCCACTGATTTGGGTCTTTCCCTTGTGCTTGCAAGCGCTTCTGAATCTGACTTACCGCACCCGGTCCCATGTTATAGGCCACAAGCGCGTACCAGTTCCGATCAGGGAATGGAATATTATCAAATTCACTTAACATTAAATCGTAATACTTCGCTCCACCTTGAATGCTCTGAGTTGGATCACTACGATTGCTCACACCCATTGCTCGAGCAGTGCTATTGGTTAGCATCATTAAGCCACGTACACCTGTGGGAGAAACAGATTCAGGCTTTAAATACGATTCTTGATAACCAATTGCGGCAAGTAAATGCCAATCTAGATCATACTTCGCTGCACTTTGCTTAAAGCTCGCTTTGTAAATCGGTAAACGTGTGCTTAAGTCACGTTGAATGGTTGACCATGCTTCTGGTTTCACCACATTGCGATTATAAAAAGAAGCAAGCTGCTGGGTCACACCATTTTGCTTACTCTGACATACAAAGCCACTGGCAGTCTGGGTGAGTGGGTCATCAGCCTGTTTAAATACCCAACTTAACTCTGGGTTTAAACCATTTTTTTGCAAATTTGTTGTGTCACCACAACTTGCAGAAAACGACATCAAACCTTTGTTTTCGATTGTGCTTAAACCCGCTGTAGTCATTGCAAAGTTTGCTTTACCTTGCTGGACCCATCTAAGTGCAGTGGCATTGTCTGCCACGATTTTAAAGTCCAGCTTTACATTTAGGTTCTGTGCATAGTTACGCGCTAGGTCATAACCAAAACCATGTAAAAACTGATCTTCTTTGAAAACGGTTGTCGGGCTTTCTACCGCAACAACAGTTAGAGTGTTTGTGTTAACTACAGTATTGTACTGTAGGGTTTTACCTGCATTAAGACTATGAAATGGGAGAAGCATAGTACTGAGTGCAAGCGCTTTTAACGGGAGAGAAGAAAATAAAGAGTTAAGGCAAAGCCTCGACCCAGAACTTGAATTACTGTGCATGTTGTCTCCGCTACAGATAATTTATGCTCTAAAAGTCAGACAATAAGCTGCCATAACTTCTAAAAGTTGATAAATTCAATAAGGGGTGGGCAGTCATGACGTCATTCAAAATGACATGAAATGAAAAAAATAAACTGTGTAGAAAATCTACATAGTTTTCGAGTGGGTTAAAAAATGCTCAACATTTAATCTGCGCGCATCATAATATTGAAAAAAAGTAATGTCAAATTTTGTACAATTAAATCTTCGATATAACATCATAAACACATGAATTTCTTAAGGAAGAAAATTTATACACTTCTGATGTGAGAAAATAGGGTATAAAATGCTACATCTTGTAAGCGATATGTTGTTGAACAGTGGTTTTTAATCATGAAATCTAACTTAATCACTCGGTCAGGGCATGACAAATTAGTTGCTGAATTAAAACAACTTTGGCATGAAGAACGACCTGAAATCACCAAAAAAGTAAACTGGGCTGCAAGCTTAGGTGACCGCAGTGAAAATGCGGATTATCAATACAATAAGCAGCTACTTAGAAAAATTGATCGACGTGTACGCTATTTAGGAAAACGCTTAGAAGAATTAAAAATTGTTGATTACTCACCAGAGCAAGACGGCAAGGTTTACTTTGGCGCTTGGGTACAGATTGAAAATGAAGAAGGCGAGCAAAAAACTTTACGTATTGTAGGAATCGATGAAATTTATGATCATCATCCACAACATATCTCAATTGAATCGCCAATGGCGCGCGCATTGCTCGGTAAAGAAGTCGATGATGAAATTGAAGTGCACACGCCCTCTGGGAAAAAGTTGTGGTATATCAATACAATTCGCTATGAAAAGACAGAAAACCCAGAAAATTAAACAGATTTGTGTTTATTTTGAGCGGTTGAATTAAAAATTAAATAAAAGATTTGCCAACTTGTGTTTTTGTTTATATTATAGCGCTCGTTGGAAGCGTGGCAGAGCGGTTTAATGCACCGGTCTTGAAAACCGACGAGGGTGTGAGTCCTCCGTGAGTTCGAATCTCACCGCTTCCGCCAAAATTCTTAAAAAGCCCTTGTTAATGACAAGGGCTTTTTTTTTATCTATATTCTTTAGCACATAATAAATATGAATTATGACTTTTATATTTAATAAAAACTTAGATGGCTTACTCAACAGAATTCAAGCAAAGACATTGAGTTTAGTTACCCATAGAGATGGAGCTACTGTATACAAAGCACAAACTACTCAAGGATATGTTTTTGTAAAAATGTATATACGTAAAGTAGATCATGAAAGATATTGTGAAATATTGGATGAGCTTAGAGCGTTTTCATTGGCCCCAAAACTATTAAATCAATTTGAATGGGAAAATTATTTTGTTGTTGTAATGAGTGCTTTAGAAGGGCAGCCAGTAAATAACATTTTAAAAAATTGTTCGAGAACAGAAAACTATCCTTACTAAAAGAGGCAGGCGCATCTCTAGGAAATTTTCATCGAGCGATTAGTTCTTCGCGTTTATTTGAGATGAAATTCCGGAAGGGGCGAGATGACTCTTCAAAAGATCCAACTTTATGGAATGAACATCTAAAATTAATGACAACAAAATGGATGTCACGTATTGATCCCTCTAAAGCTGACTATCAAGAATTTAGTTATGAGTTGAGTGAGTTGCTTTTATATTGCAAAGACTTACGGGAACCAACCCAATTTAGTCTTTTGCATTGTGATTATATTGGTCGAAACCTTCTTGCAACTAGCTGTAATAAAATCTCTGGTATTTTAGATTATGAAGCGGCTCGTATTGGTGATGCTGTTTATGATTTAGCAAAGATCGTTTGGTTGGATATGGATTTCTCTGATTTAGAGTTAAGACATGCTTTTCTACAAGGTTGGGAAATGACTTATGGGGAAGTAGTACCTCAAAGGGAGTTTCTAACTTATGTCGGGATTCAATGTCTTGCAGCAATAGCATGGACAGATAAACATGCGCCTATTGCAGGTAATACTATCTTTAGAGCTTCAGCAATTAAAACATTAAAAATAGTCTTAGATGAGCTATCAAGGTATCCTGCTTGAATTTCTAATTATAATGCAGGTATTGGTTCTATATATTAGAGATTGATTCATAGACAATTAATAATGAAATTAATTAGTAGTATTTGATTTCGCTCTGTAACACGTTATTAATCTGAATAAGATAGCTCATCCATTAAAATTTAGAGAAAAAGAATGACTACTTATGCTAATAGTGAAAGTGCAAGAGAATGTATTACTGAAAAGCTTTATTTTGCTAATTCTGAGATTAAGGCAACAGTATTAAAAATCACTAAGATGATTAATGATGAGAGTCCCAAATTTTTAGAGAAGACATTTACGGTTATAGATGCTGCAAAGAAGAGTGGATAAGAAGATATTATTTCTACTATTAGCAAACTGTGAAAATATCAATTATTAATCCCTCTATAAACCCCAATTTAACAATAACCAACTCATTATTTATCCTTACTTTTTAATGATCTATTTTAAAACAAATGTCATTTTGTGTGCTTGACTGCAAAAGGGGAGAGCACTATTCTTTGCCTGCTGGCCTACATTGCCAGCCGGTTTTAGCAGACCGTGCTCAAGTACATTGAAAAAATTCGTTTTTTTAATGTAGACCCGTTCGTCTCCCTTTTTGTTGCGGTAGGACGGAAGGGGGACACCTTCGGGTGTGCTGGGTCTTGAGCCAGTCTGCTAACCCCCTTTCGTTCTGCCACCATAATCCTATAAATGTCTGGCAGAACTCCCAATAAAAAGGAGTTGGCTTTGCACATCCATTATTTCTTGGCAGCCTTTGCCCAAGTCTATATCGACACAACTTAAACGTTAAAGCGGTCTGAACACCTATGGTTTTCAGGCTTTAAATCGTCACGACTAAAACTTAGCAACAATAAAACTTGAGATGTGCCAAGCACAGTCTTTATGGCTTTGCTATGCCTTTTTTTCTCCCAAAAAAGTATCTCACCTACAACAAGAACTTATTTTAAAACGGTAAAAATATGCCTCATTCAGAAATATCTGCCAAAAAATTACAGGTCATTTATACTTCAATTCAGTTATTTACGATTTATGGATTTCACAATACAGGGGTAAACCTTCTGATCAAAAAATGCAAAATTCAGAAGGCGACTTTTTATAATTATTTTCAGTCCAAAGAGCGACTCATTGAAAGATGCATAGCCTTTCAAAAAAGTCGGCTAAAAGAAGAAGTGCTGGCAATTATTTATTCGCATCGCTACCCAAACTCACAGGATAAACTTAAAGAAATTTTTCTTTTACATGTCGATTTAAATAGCTTTTACCATCTTTTGTTTAAAGCCATTTTTGAAATAAAACTGCTTTACCCGAAAGCTTATCAAATGGCGATTGAATATAGAAAATGGTTGCTACGAGAGCTTTTTGATCTGATATTTAGTCTAGAAACCAATTCCTTAAAACCCGATGCCAATATCGTTTTATTTATGATTGATGGGGCACTCATCCAACTTTTAGACCCAAATAAAGCAGGGGAAAGAGAGAAATTATTAGACTATTTTTACCAAAAAAAACCTTCACTTTCTCATTCTAAGTCATAGATCCTAAGTTTGAATAGAAAGTAAGAATAAACCAAAAAGTTTGGCTTATAACATTCAGCTCGTCATTTCAATAAAAGCCCTCAAATGAGGGCCTACATATTGATTTTTCTAGCTTAGAGACTCTTTTAAAAAACCTTGTTGGCCAAATAATTTTTCACGAAATTCGGCTTCTAATTGCTCGGTTTGCATGTGTAAGGGATTAAAATTTTCATCTCTGACATCAAGCATATCTACAAATGCTTTCGATAAAATTCCCAACCGATTAACTCCTCCAAATCCTAAATAAACGCCATCCTTTAACTGCTTTAAGCTAAATCTAATATCTTTTCTTTTTAAAATTTTTATCCAATATTCAAACATAATAGGCATGATAAGTTTTGTGACTCTAGCTAAAGCAAGTTTTCTATTTTTGCTCGAGTTGCCACCGATCGCATTTAACACATCAAATGCGACCGACTTATGTTCAAGCTCTTCGAGTGCATGCCACTCCCAAAGATTTCTGCTCTCTTGTGTAGTTTTTCTTTTAATTAGCTGATCTGTGAGCAATAGACGAGCGAGGGTAGCCGTGTAGTGTTCCATGACTACGGTCGCCGCGACTTGTTCGACCGTTGAAAGTTTACGTAACTTATCCAAACGTGCTTTGGTTTTGGCCTCAATCTCGATTACTTCAGGGTAGTTAGAATGTATGAGGTGATTGTTTAATATTTTATGTTCACGACTATGAAAGGCTTCTTGAGCAATAAAAGCCCTAATATCTTCTAAAAGTTTTTCCTCTTTAATTTGGCTTCGAACATTTCTGATACTTTCAATAAAGAACATTTCACCCGGAGGAAACATGGCGGAAAGTACAACGAACAAAGAAGTAACAACAGGATTTTCTTCGTAATAAAAAGAATAACTTTTATTCGCATCGTAAGAAAGTTCAACATTACGACGAACAATTTTTTGATTTGTAGCGAGAGCTGTATTCATTTTTTTAACTCATCTTTAAAAAATAATTGATCAAATTTTGATTTCAACTAGAATTTATCAATGAATTTATACGGAAAAAAGACGGATTTTTAGAAGGATAAAAAGTAATGGTAACTATAAGAAAACCAAAACAAAATAGAGCTAAAAATACATTTGAGTCTATAGTAAGTGCAGGATTTATCTCTGTTATGAAAAATGGCTTAGACCATACAACTGTGCTTAAAGTGTGTGAGATAGCAGGGGTAGGATCGGGAAGTTTTTATGAATATTTCAAAAATAAAGAAGCACTTTTCATTGAGATGCAGCAGCATTTTATTATGGAAATATCGAAAGTCATTTATGATGTAATTCCTGAAATTTTAGATTTAGAGATCCCTGAAGCAATCAGAACAATTTTTTTAAAAATCGGTGAATTTTTGGCAAAAGATAATAATAAATATTTTTATTGGCTTAGTGTTTCTTCTAAATATAGTACTGAAGCAAGCCATGTAAAAGCTGTAAAAGCGATCAATGTCTTAGCCATTGAATATGCCATGAAGCATCCTGAAGTATTAAAAATCAAAAATTTAAAAATGATGGTTTATATTTTGATTCATTCAAGTATTGCTTTAACGATGAACTTTTTTACTTCACAAAATATGGGTTTTACTTTTGAAGAGTTAGTTGACTGCTTAATTAACCTTACGATGTCATATATAGAGAATGATAGGAATAAGGTGGTTTAACTTAGGATTTATGATGATGACTGCGCCAATGGTACCTTCAGCTTTAGAAGAACTTAAAGAAAAATGTATTAAATCTAAAACCCATTAAACTTAGTTTGCAGAGGTGAATGAGGAAAATTAGCTATAAAGTTGCGTAATAGAAGCTTATTCGACTGCTTTTACTTACATTTTTAGATGAGGTAGAATTTTTGGCCTTTTCTTTGTACTCAAGTGATAAGAGCGTGTCTATTTCAAATTGCTTAAAACTAACTTTTCTCATAACTGCAATTCATCTTACCGCTTGTGCATCGTTATCCTTGGAGTCTAAATATCCAAGCTACGAGCAGAAATTTACTAGTAACGTCTTACACGAAGACAATATTATTGGAATAGGGGAAACAAAATCTAAAAATGATCAATCGTCGCGTGCTTTACTCATCGGCGAAAAATTTAATTATCTACTTACCGAAGGTGGTTCTGATTTATTAAATATTACGCAAAAGTTACCTAACCAAGAGCGTGTTTTGCTTAATAAATTACCGCTTGAATTAGACGTTTATAATGACAATATCTTTTATGGGCACATCTATTTTTATCATCCCGTACCAGTTAATCAGCTGAGTAATACAAAGAAGCAAGAACTGCTTGCATTGGGTTTTCTAGAAGAATCTTTACAGGTGAATAATCAAGAGAAAGGAATATATTTAAGTGGAAATATAGCCATAAAAGGTACTGTTTATGAAGGTACAAAACAGACGAGTCAGTTATCGTTAGCGGGTTCTATCCCAATTGTACTTCAAGAACAGCGTTTAACTATGCAAGAAAATAAAAATAATACTTTAAAGAAAAATCTACTGTCTCCACTAGCACTAGGCTTGGATATTATTACTTTACCTATTCAGTTCGGTGCAGAGAAACTTTCTAAAAAATAGTTTAGACGAGTGGACACGAACGGCCTTAAATTTATATATGGTAAGGCTTCCAAACGATTTATATTAAATAATATGGAATCGTATGGAAGCCTAAAACTTTAATAACTTAGAATGTATTTTTAGTAATTACATCATCGTAAGGAAGTTTGCCCACACGTGGATAAGGCTGAGAAGCCGACTTACCAACTGCAATCATTAAACACACCACGTGATCTTCAGGTAAGTTAATCAGTTTCGCCATCGCATCAAAGTCAAAACCATCCATAGGGCAGCTATCTAAACCATGCTCTTGAGCAAGCAGCATTAATGTTTGAGCAAAGATACCCGCACTACGCATAACTTCATCACGTTGGGTTTGTGGACGGTCACGGTAATATTGGTCAATCGCGCCAACCATAATATTTTGAACTTCCAGAGTCGCTCCATCCCATACACGTTTAGCATCAGCTTCCCATGTACTGACTTTTGCGCATAGTACAATCAGTAATGATGACTCTGTAACTTGTGGTTGGTCCCAAGCAATGGTGCGGATGTTTTGTCTTAACTCAGCATCTTCAATGATGACTGGACGCCAGTGTTGTAAGTTGAAAGCGCTTGGGGCATTTGCTAAAACTTCTTGTAATAATTGCTTCTTGTCATCATCAGAGATTTGAAAAGCAGGGTCAAAGCGTTTAACTGCGCGACGGTTACGGATGGCATCAATAACATTCATAAGATTTTCCTACTTAAGAGGGGGTAGCGATACTAGTTAATTTTATAACGTTGAGCTACATCAGCCGAAGAAAAGTTTGGTAGTAATGTAATACGTAATTTTTCAAAATTATTCCATTGATTTTCGTCTTTCAGCACAGGAATTGTAATTGTTTCTTTACGGTCAAAACCAATTAGAGCTGCATCTACCAAATCATTTACCTCCATTAATGGCGGTATTTGGCTTAAATCTATGCCTGAACGTTCCCAAATTTCGGTTTTAGTGGCAGAAGGCAATACGGCTTGCACATGCACGCCATGATCTTTTAATTCTAAATATAAACCTTGGCTAAAATATTGGATGAAAGATTTACTAGCACCGTAAATTGTAGAACCAAATTCAGGCGCTAATCCAAGCACAGAACCTAAATTGATAATAGCGCCTTTACCTTTGCGTATAAGTTGCTGGGAAATTGCATGAGATAACCGAACAACTGCAGTCATATTTAAAGTCAGAAGTTTTTCAATCTCATGACGATCTTGAGTTAAAAAGTTTCCGCTAAGGGCAATCCCTGCATTGTTAACTAAAATTTCAATATCAGCATCGTTTTTGAGTACATCTTCAATTTTACTAATGTCTTGATCTTTTGATAAATCGGCTTGAATGAACTCGACCTGTACAGCATATTTTTCTTGAAGATCTTTTGAAATCTTATCTAAGCGGTTTGTGTCTCGTGCAACCAAGATTAAGTGATAGCCACGTTGAGCAAATCGGTCTGCATAAACAGAACCAATTCCTGACGAAGCGCCTGTAATAAGTACTTTTGATTGAGCTGACATGTGATATCTCCACGCTTTAATTTTTAGATGATGATTATAATCTAAAATATACAGGTTTTGATGTCAATCATAATCAATGTATAATTATAATGAGCAGAGTGAATAAAAGTGGGTGCGCCATCATGAAAGTCAGTAAAACTCAGGTAAAAGAAAACCGAGATAAAATTGTTGAAAAGGCGACTCAACTGTTTCGTAGCAAAGGCTATGACGGTGTCGGTATTGCCGAGTTAATGTCTAGCGCAGGCTTTACCCACGGTGGGTTTTATAAACATTTCAGCTCGAAAACAGACCTTGTTTCCATTACCGTCAAACATGGTCTTGAGCAGGTTTTAAAAAGAATAGAAGGTTTAAATTTAACTCAATTTATTGAAATGTACGTATCTCGTACTCATCGAGACAACCGGGATCAGGGTTGTACTTTAACAGCACTATCTTGTGATGCCGCAAGACAGCCAGATGAAGTGAAAGTCGAATTTGAAGAGGGTATTGAACAGCTTATTCAGTTCATTATGAATGAACGAGCAAAACAAGTTTCTTTAGAAACGGCAGAGTTAAGAAAGCAAGCCATTAATATTCTTGCTCAGTCTGTAGGAGCAATTGCTTTATCTCGCGCATGCCCTGATCAGTCTACGCTTAGCGATGAAATATTAGAAAGTTGTAGAGAGAGCCTGTTAAAGTTAGCCGATTAAACTTTTTTATCTCTCAAACTTGTTTGGCTAAATTGAACTAGCCTCGCAATATCTACTGTTCGCTCATAAATCAGTTCGGCTGCATGTTCGCAGGCGTGTTCTAATGTAATTGGACCATTGGCCAGTGAAAAAGCAGCCGTAACCCCGTGCTCATAAAGCGCTTGGTACCCTTCACCTAATGTTCCTGCAATGACAATAACAGGAACATTGTGCGCTTTGGCAATTTGACTCACTCCAAACACTGTTTTGCCACTTAAGGTTTGTTGGTCAAATTTACCTTCACCTGTAATGACCCAGTCTGCACTTGAAATTTTATGGGCCAGTTGGTTAAGTTCGGCGACAACTTCAACTCCAGCTTTAAAATCCGCATTTAAATAACTTTTGGCTGCGAAACCTAGACCACCAGCAGCACCAGAACCCACTTCATCTCGTTTGTCGTAACCCAAAAGGTGTGCAGAGACATCGGCAAAATGGGAAAGCGCTTCATCGAGTAACTGGACTTGAGCAGGAGAAGCACCTTTTTGTGGTCCAAAAATATGTGATGCGCCGTTTGCGCCGCAAAGTGGATTGGTCACATCGGCAGCCAGTAAAAACCGTGTGTGCTGAATACGTGAGTCGAAATCTGTTAAATCAACTTTTGAAAGATGACTAAGGGCAAGGCCGCCAGCAGGTAAAACGTTTTGGTTAGCATCGAGCAAAACTGCGCCTAAAGCACTGAGCAATCCTGTGCCACCATCATTGGTGGCGCTACCGCCCACAGTTAGAATGATGTCTTTTGCACCTGCATCTAAAGCATCCAAAATGAGCTGGCCCGTTCCAAACGTTGTGCTGTGGCAGGCATCACGTTGTGAAGGTGGTACTAACTGTATGCCGCTCGCTTGAGCCATTTCAATCATGGCGATGCTTTGATTTTCTAACCATCCCCATTTAGCTTGAACAGGCTGACCTAATGGCCCGACCACGGTTTTTTCCCGCCATTGACCACCGCAGACTTCTAAAACAGCTTCAATGGTTCCTTCACCGCCATCTGCCATAGGATATAAAATCGTTTCGGCATGGGGGAAAACTGCTTGCCATCCTTTGGCAATTGCTTGAGCTACGTTTAAAGCAGATAAGCTGTCTTTAAAAGAGTCAGGGGCAATAATGACTTTCATAAGCTCTCTAATTCTGATGGATTTTTAATTGATTTATACTGCTTAATACGAAAAAAGCATAGATAAAACCAAATTAGAGTCAATTTGAAAAAGCGGTCTAATCTGTTAAAAATGAAAACCAATAATAATGTTTTTATCTGTAAAAAACACATCCAATAAATTTTTAATTACTTGTTATATATAGTTTTTTAAAAATAAGACTATTGGACTGAATTATTGTAATTGTCAAGAATATGGCACATATTATAAGCAGGGTTGAGCCAGCTTTTAAAATATTGTGAATAAGATAAAAAGCGGACTCTCCTGACAAGCTAAACAGCAGATCGCCTAGATATAACCATAATTAAATTGTGATTTTATTGAATCTGTTGAGTGTGTAAGAAGAAATAAGAGGATGAAAAAGTGGATAATTCAGAAGAACAAAAGCACATACAGGAAAATAATGGCTTTGCGCGAATTGAGCCATATACTCATCCTGCTGGCGGTTGGGGGGCGCTTCTTAGTGTTGCTCGAAACTTAAAGCGACAAGATATTTTAAAAAAAGGTTCAATTACCTTACTCAACATTAACCAGCCTACAGGTTTTGACTGTCCCGGTTGTGCATGGCCAGAAAAGAAAGATGCTCATGCATTTAATTTCTGTGAAAATGGCGCAAAGGCAGTTGCTTTTGAAGCAACCAGTAAAACCGTTACCCCTGAATATTTTGCAGGTCACACTGTTAGTTGGTTATCAGAACAAAGTGATTTTTTTCTAGAAGACTTAGGCCGCTTAACTGACCCAGTCCGCTACGATGCTGCAACCGATAAATATATTCCTATTTCATGGGATGAAGCATTTCAGATTATTGCTAAACACCTCCATGCGCTAGACCACCCAGACCAAGCTGCGTTTTATACCTCTGGTCGTGCCAGTAACGAGGCGGCATTTTTATATCAACTGTTTGTGCGAAGCTTTGGTACAAATAACTTTCCAGACTGTTCGAACATGTGCCATGAAACCACAAGTGTCGGCTTGCTTGACTCAATTGGTTTAGGAAAGGGCACAGTCACCCTAGATGACTTCGATATAGCTGATGCTATTTTTAGTTTTGGTCATAACCCCGGCACCAACCATCCGCGTATGTTAGGTACTTTACGTGAAGTTTCTAAACGCGGCGGCAATATTATTGCGATTAACCCAATTAAAGAACGAGGCCTAGAGCGTTTCCAAGACCCGCAAGCACCGCTTGAAATGATGACCAATGGCAGTACGCCAATTAGTCGTTATTATTTCCAGCCTAAAATTGGGGGTGACTATGCACTCATGTTAGGGGTGTTAAAGCATTTAAATGAGTGGGATAAAAAAGCACTCGCTTCAGGTAAACCAAGTGTTTTTGACCGAAACTTTATTGCGGTCAATACGGTCGGTTTTGATGAGATGATTGCTGAGATTGATAGAACTGAGTGGGAAAATATTTATAAACACTCGGGGCTGTCACCAGAGCATTTAGAAAAACTCGCCCAACTGTTTTTAGAGTCCGAGCGTTCAATTTTCTGTTGGGGAATGGGCATTACTCAACACCGCCACGGAACAGCCAATGTGCATATGTTAGCCAATTTATTATTGGCGCGTGGTCAAATTGGTAGACCGGGTGCAGGGCTTTGTCCAGTTCGTGGGCATAGTAATGTGCAAGGTGACCGCACCATGGGTATTAATGAGCTACCTAGTCCTAAATTACTCGACAACATTGATCGCGTGTTTGGAATTAAATCACCGAGAAAAAATGGTTTTGGTGTGGTCGAAACCATTAAAGCCATGGCTGAAGGTGAGGTCAAAGTCTTTATTGGTTTAGGTGGAAACTTTGCTGTTGCAACGCCCGATACCACCTATACGCAAGAAGCGCTTAGAAAGTGTGATTTAACTGTTCATGTTGCCACCAAGTTAAACCGTAGTCATTTGGTGTGTGGTAAAGATGCGCTCATTTTGCCATGTTTAGGCCGTACCGAAATTGATGAGCAGCTTCATGGTCCGCAGGCCATTTCTGTCGAAGATTCGATGAGTAATATTCATTTGTCGGCAGGGCGTAATACTCCAATTTCTGAAAATATTTTGTCTGAACCCGACATTGTGGCAAGAATGGCTGAAGCAGTGCTGCCAGACAGTAAGATCAAATGGAAATGGTACATTGAAAGTTATGACCGTATTCGTGACTCAATCGCCGATGTATTTGATGAGTTCCATGACTTTAATTTACGTGTCTATAAACCGGGTGGTTTCCACCTAGAGCATCCGGCCAATCAGCACATCTGGAATACAAAAAGTGGCAAAGCGCAGTTTATGATTACACCACTGAGTGAAGTCTATGCCGATAAAGAACATCAATATGCTGCTGCATATACCGAGAGTAAAGTTTATACCTTAATGACCACTCGCTCTCATGACCAATACAACACGACGCTTTATGGTCTCGATGACCGTTACCGTGGGGTGTTCGGTCAGCGCCGTGTGTTATTTATGAATCAAGCCGATATTGATGAAGCTGGTTTTGAAGCAAACCAGTGGGTTGATATTGAAAGTGTTTTCTCAGATGGCGTGAAGCGTATTGTGCACAGTTTCCGTATTGTGCCATACAACATTCCACGTGGCAGCTTAGCGGCTTACTATCCAGAGACCAATCCTTTAGTGGCCTTAAGCAGTCATGACAAATATGCCAAGATTCCGGCTTCCAAAAGTGTTCCGGTGATTTTGCATCCCGGTAATGCACCAGAGCACTTCAACTTGGCAACGGCAGTTGACCCTGAAGATGCAGATAGAAAAGTAAGCAGCCTTTAAATCAAAGGCGATATTAACAATATCATCTCAACAAGTGGTGCTATTCAAAGCGCCACTTCAAGATAAAGGAAATTATTTTGACACCAGATTCTTATGGGGTTGAAACATTACAAGTAAAGCGGTTTAAGAAAGCCGAGTCTAAAAGTGTTTTAGATCATATTGTTCAAGAGCATCCGATTGCTTTGGTATATAACGGTATTTCTCATGCGGTGATGATGGCAACACCTACCGATGTGAGTGTGTTCGCTAAAGGTTTTAGCCTCTCCGAAGGAATTTTACCGAGCTTAAAAGAACTATATGCCATTGAGGTGCATCAAAGTGAATTGGGCATTACGGTTGAAATGACTATTTCATCCAGAGCTTTTGCTGCCTTAAAAGAAAGACGACGTATGTTGGTGGGGCGTACAGGTTGTGGTTTATGTGGTATTGAAAGTTTAGAGCAGCTTCAGCTCGACATTTCTAAAATTACCATCGAACCTTCCAAAGAGTGGCTCGAACAAATTCCAGTTGCGATTTCTCAATTAAAAGATCAACAAAAAATTACTGCCTTAACAGGTGGAGCACATGCCGCAGCTTGGGTGGTTGAAGGCAAAATTATGGCTTTGTTTGAAGATGTTGGCCGTCACAATGCCTTAGATAAATTGCTGGGTTATTTAGCTCAAGAAAACTATGACACCAGTGCAGGTTTTGTGGTGATGACCAGTCGTGCAAGCTATGAGCTGATACGAAAATGTGCCCAGCTTAATATTGGTTTATTGGCTTCAATTTCTGCTCCAACCAGTATGGCCATTAAGCTCGCAAAAATATCTGGTTTAACATTGGCAAGCTTTTGTCGCGGAGATGATTTTGTTTTATATACATGAGCACAGTGCTTTAAAATATTGATGAAATAAGTTCAAATCAAAAGAATGCTCAAAAATAATGGCAATATACATTTCTATTTTGCCTAATTTTAAGTTAAGCACGAGCTTTATACTTTATGATCAGATGTATGTAGTTCAGAGTGTGTCCCAATGGCTTGGTTGCAGTCTTTAAAAGATTGGGCAAAACGTCTAAAAAAACAAATTATTATGCTTTGGTTTGCATCAAAGCATCCTCAAATGCCATGGTTACCCAAAATTATTGCTGTGGTGGCTGTGGCTTATGCTTTTAGTCCGATCGATTTAATTCCAGACTTTATTCCCATTTTAGGATTTATTGATGACGCTTTAATTCTGCCTATACTGATTTGGTTAGCGGTTCGATTTACGCCTAAACAAGTCATTTTTGATGCAGAACAACAAGCTGAAGAATGGCTAGAACAGCATGAGCGTCGACCTCAAAATTATTTGGTTGCCGTACTCATTATTTTAATTTGGATAACTTTGGCAATAATGGCTTATTTCTATTTGGGTGGTGGGTTGTAATTTAAAAACCATCAAAGTTTAGAATCGTGAATTTAAAGGCATTAACATTGTACTTTGCTACAACTCAAAGGATAATAACGTTTTTATAAGCTATGGGTTGCAGACAATGAAAATCGTCGCAGATGAAAATTTGGCATTTACCGATTACTTTTTTTCTGAGTTTGGCGATATTCAACACAAAGCAGGGCGCACTTTAACTCATGCAGATGTCAAAGATGCTGAAGCATTATTAGTTCGTTCAGTCACCGCAGTGAATGAAAGTTTAATTGAAAATACAGCATTAAAATATGTAGGTAGCGCGACAATCGGCACTGATCATTTAGACATTGCGGCTTTAGAAAAACAAGGTATTACGTGGGCTAATGCCGCAGGTTGTAATGCACAGGCTGTGGCTGAATATGTCATTACTGCTTTACTTCATTTAGATGAGAGCCTTTTAGAACCACAAGAAAAATTTACGCTAGGCATTGTTGGTCTTGGAAATGTCGGTAAGCGTTTGGCCTATATGGCCCAGTTACTTGGTTGGAATGTGATTGGTTTTGACCCATATGTGCATTTAGATTCAATTGAAAATGTAAACTTTCAAACTTTGTTGCAACAAGCCAATGCAATTTCAATTCATGTACCCTTAACCAAAAATGATGAACATGCCACATATCATCTGTTTGATGAAAAAGCTCTTGCAGTGCTTCAACCGAATACGATTTTAATTAATAGTGCACGTGGCCCAGTCGTTAAAGAAGCCGCTTTAATCGAAGACATTCAACATACTCAGCGTAAAGTCGTGCTTGATGTATTTGAACATGAACCCGTCATCTCTGAAGAACTTATAGATATGTTGGCTTTAGCAACACCGCATATTGCAGGTTATAGCTTGGAAGGTAAGGCACGCGGTACGCAAATGATTTATGAAGCGTTCTGCCAAAAGTTCGGATTCGATATAAATAAACGTTTCGAAACTCAGTTGCCTGCATGCGATGACTATTTTTCAGGAAATGATTTAAAAGCAGTGTTAAAGCAAAAATTAGCTCAGATTTATGATATTGCTCAAGATGATGCCAACATTCGTGCCTGTATTAAAGATGGCAAAGTTGAGCAAAAAGCATTTGATTTATTACGTAAGAATTATCCGCTGCGCCGTGAATGGGCAGCACATGGGGGACCACACGCATGAGTTTAAGTTATCAACCAACTTGTTCAATTGATGCTTTAAAGGCTCGTGCTAAGCTTTACACTCAAATTCGTCAGTTTTTTGCTGAACGAGATGTGATGGAAGTCGAAACACCCATTGTTTCACAAGCAGGTGTCACCGATGTGCATTTAGCTTCTGTTCAGGTTTTACGTCATATTAATGGCAAATTACAAACTCAATATTTACAAACCTCACCAGAGTTTGCCATGAAGCGTTTGCTGGCTAGTGGCAGCGGGCCGATTTATCAAATCTGTAAGGTTTTCCGAGACGATGAACACGGGCGTAAACATAACAGTGAATTTACCATGCTTGAATGGTATCGTCCGGGTCTAGACTTAAAAGCTTTAATGCATGAAACCGCTGATTTATTGCAAACCTGTTTGCAGCATCGTTTTGGTGAAGTTCGTCCGTTTATTCTAAGTTATAAGCATGCCTTTCAAGATCGCCTAGACATCAACCCTTTACAAGCAACGCTGAAGCAACTCAAAGATACGGCAAATCGTGTGGGATTAAATCTTGATTTAGGCGATGACCGTTTAGCTTATATGGATTTGTTGTTTTCTCATTTTGTTGAGCCAAGTTTAGGTTTTGATGCGCCTGTCTTTTTAACTGACTTTCCGCCAGAAATGGCGTCTTTGGCGAAAGTGAAAGTAGATGAAGATGGGGAAGAGGTTGCAGCACGGTTTGAGGTTTATATTGAAGGTTTAGAGCTTGCCAATGCATACGATGAATTACTTGATGCAGACGTGTTACGTTCACGCTTTGAAGCAGACAATGCAGAGCGTGCTAAACAAGGCCTTCATGTCATGCCATTAGATGAACATTTATTATCAGCGTTACCTCATATGCCGGAATGTTCTGGTATCGCTTTAGGTGTAGACCGTTTACTCATGGTTGCCACAGATCAGGTCAAAATTGAAAAAGTAGTTACCTTTCCAGCAGAAATTGCTTAAAACTGACAAATAAAAAAGCCACAATATTGTGGCTTTTTTATTTAAGACGGATTCAAATTAAGCTTGTTGAATACCAGCAACGACCCAGTCTTGCTGAGAACCAACTGGCTTAACAAAGTGCCAGATTTCAGTAAACGGTTGTGGCAAGCTGTTTAAATCTTCACTCACTGTACCAGTGAAGCGTACACTTACTACGTATTGACCATTTTCAGTCGCACTGTCTACAACCATCGCATTCAAGTTACTAAATTCAGCAACGTCTTGATCTTGGTTTTCCATAATGTCGTTATACATAGAACTATAAAGTTCTGGTGTTAAGTAACGGCGAATCTCTTCAATGTTACTTGCAGTATTCATCGACTGGATGTGATTAAAACGTTGACGTGCAATACGCAAGAACGCAGCAGGCTCAGTACCATCTGGAAGTTGATTGCCATTGCTCATTGTTGCACCACCAAAAGGCGCTTGGGTTGCTGCACCGCCACCCACAGATTGACCAAAGATATTTGTATTATCTCCAGCATTACGTGGAGCAGCTTGTGGTGCAGCAGAACGGCCAAATGGGTTTTGACCGTCATTATTTGGTGCGTAAGGGTTGTTACCCGCTAATTTTTTTTTTGATCCCAATTTACGGAATACAAAGAAAGCGAGAGCTGCGGCAAGTAAGACCCAAATCCAGCCAGGGATTCCGCCTTTTTTCTCTTCTTGGGCTTGAGCAGCTTGTTCATTTCCAGGTTGTGTTGCTTGCTGTTCAGTTGATGTTGATTTGTCATCAGCTAAAGCATTTGCTGCAACAGCACCTACGGCAGCACCAGCCACACCAGCCGCAACCATTGAACCTACGCCTGGACCTGATCTTTGAGGTGCCGTAGCAGGTTGTTGAGCAGGAGTCACTTGACGAGGTTGTTGATAAGACTGGCTTGAAGTAGTAGAACGTGCCATACCGTGGCTTTTACCACCACCTGCACGTTTAGCTTCAGCAAGAGGAGAAATTGCTAAAGCAGCCATTAAAATACCGGTAATCAAGCCACGCTGGTGTACTTCCATAGGAAATTCCTGTTTAAAGTTAATTTGTAATAGTATTTATGCAGGTATTTACTCTAAATTTCAACCTTAAAAGTATGTTTTTTTATGTCAATTCATCACTGAGTTGCATCGCTTCGGTCAACGCTTCATGCAAGCGGGCAACGGCAATGACTTGAACACCTGGAATTGCCTTTTGAGGGGCGTTTCCTCTTGGCAAAATGACATATTTAAAGCCATGTTTTGCAGCTTCTTTTAAACGCTCTTGTCCGTTAGGAACTGGGCGAATTTCACCAGAAAGACCAACTTCACCAAAAACTGCAAGCTGTTGAGGCAACGCTTTAGTGCGCAAACTTGAAGCACATGCGAGTAAGACAGCCAAATCAGAACCTGTTTCGGTAATTTTTAAGCCACCTACAATGTTGACATAAACGTCTTGTCCCGTGGTTTGAACACCGCCATGACGATGCATTACAGCAAGCAGCATATTTAAACGGTTTTGCTCAAGACCCAAAGCAACACGTCGTGGTTGTCCTTGAGCATCATCAACTAACGCTTGTACTTCAACTAAAAGCGGGCGAGTTCCTTCACGGCTAATCATAACAATTGAACCGGGAATCGCTTCATCATATCGACTTAAGAAAATGGCAGAAGGGTTGGCAACTTCACGTAGGCCTTTATCAGTCATGCCAAATACGCCAAGTTCGTTCACTGCACCAAAACGGTTTTTAACTGCACGAATCATACGATAACGAGAGTCTGATTGGCCTTCAAAGTAAAGTACGCAGTCCACCATATGTTCTAAAACACGCGGACCTGCTAGTGCACCTTCTTTAGTCACATGACCAACAATGAAGAGCGCCGTGCCACTATTTTTTGCATAGCGGGTTAATAAAGCGGCAGATTCACGAATTTGTGAAACACCACCCGGAGCAGATTGGAGTGTTTCTGTATAAAGTGTTTGAATCGAATCTAGAATAGCCACTACAGGTTTTTCTTGTTCTAAAACTTCACAAATTCGTTCTACACAGGTTTCCGCCATGACTTTTAATTGGTCAGTAGGTAGGTCAAGGCGTTGAGCGCGAAGCGCAACCTGAGACAAAGATTCTTCACCGGTAATATAAAGTGCAGAGCTTTTTGCGCTTGCCATATGAGTTGCGGTTTGCAAAAGAATGGTCGATTTACCAATACCAGGGTCACCACCAATCAGCACAACAGAACCTGTCACCAAACCGCCACCAAGTACACGGTCAAATTCGCTAATACCTGTAGGTAAGCGGGTTTCATGCGAAACTGAAACTTTATTTAATGTTGTAATATTCGCGACTTGACCTGCATAACCTCCAATTTTTGGACGTGCACGGTGAGCAGTGGTCGGCTCAAGTTTGACTTCAGTCAGAGAATTCCATTCACCACACTCTGAGCATTGACCAGCCCATTTAAGATGATCGGCCCCACATTGCTCGCAACGGTAAACAGTTTTGACTTTGCTCATATTCGATTCAGTTGAAAACTTCTTAATTAATAGTAGAAATGGAGTATAACAAAACCAAAATAGAGAAGCAGTTTTGAAGTGGAATACATTTTGCTTAATTTAAAACAACGTAAAAATCAGGTCCTTGTCATGTGTTAACTAATCTAAAAGATTAAGATCGAGCAGAGTGTTTTTTTATAAACAGATGAAGGACTGAAATGAAATTGAAAATTAGAGAAACAATCAAATTGAGTTGTCTTTTTAATTTAAAAATCAGACCAGTTCAAGTCATGTTTTTAGACCGTAAAGTGCGTTGTATTGCTATGGGCTTGTGCGTATTATCAGATTTAATTGTATGTAGCTTGAAATCATCAGCAATACAGATAAAAATCGGTTAGCTGAAAAATTGTCAAAAAATATACATTTAAAAGATACCTGCAAATGGTGCGATATCGTCTTTTTGATTTTAGCTAACGGACTAAAAAAAATTACTGGAGTGTATTAATAAGATGTCGAATCAAAATCTGAGTGAGTCTCATGAACATGGTGAGCTCCATCGTAGCCTCTCAAATCGGCATTTACAGCTGATCGCGATTGGCGGTGCAATTGGTACAGGATTGTTTATGGGATCAGGCAAAACAATTAGTCTTGCTGGTCCATCGATCTTATTCATTTATCTAATTATTGGTGTGATGGTGTTTTTTGTCATGCGTGCGCTTGGCGAATTACTTCTTTCAAATCTTGAATATAAATCATTTATTGACTTCTCTACAGATTTAATTGGTCCATGGGCCGGTTACTTTGTGGGATGGACCTATTGGCTGTGTTGGATCACGATTGGTATTGCTGACCTCTCTGCAATTATCTATTACTTACAGTTCTTCAATAATGGTCTGCCTTTCACACCTGTTGAGGGGGCGATGATCAGTGTTGCTGCCATTGTATTTATTATGGGTTTAAACCTATTAACCGTACGTCTATTTGGTGAATTAGAGTTCTGGTTTGCGCTCATTAAGATTCTTGCGATTATTATTTTAATCGCTGTGGGTCTATGGATGATCTTTACAGGCTTTACTTCGACTACAGGTGAAGTTGCTTCATTTACTCATCTATGGGCAAATGGTGGTTTCTTCCCAACAGGCGTGCATGGCTTCTTGGCAGGCTTCCAAATCGCAATCTTTGCCTTCGTTGGTGTAGAACTTGTGGGAACAACAGCTGCCGAAACGAAAGATCCAGCACGTAACTTACCAAAAGCAATTAACTCAATTCCAATTCGTATCATTATTTTCTACGTATTGGCATTGTTGATTGTAATGTCAGTAACACCATGGAATAAAATTGATCCTGCAATCAGCCCGTTTGTAAACTTGTTCAGTCAAGCAGGGGTGGCAGCAGCAGCAATTTTGATGAACTTGGTGGTGTTGTCATCAGTGATGTCATCAATGAACAGTGGCGTGTTTTCGACAAGCCGTATGTTATTTGGTTTATCTCGTGAAGATCAGGGACCAAAAGCTTTTGGTAAATTGAACAGACGTGCAGTACCTGCAAATGCATTGTATTTCTCTGCTGCGTGTTTATTGTTAGGTGCAGCATTACAGTATTTTGTACCAAATACTGTTGAAGCATTTACGCTCGCAACAACACTTTCAACGATTTTGTTCATTTGCGTGTGGTTACTCATTATCTGGAGTTATATCCGTTACTACACGACGCGTCCTGAGCTACATGCAAAATCAACATTTAAATTACCGGGTGGTCTATTTACATGTTGGATCACGATTATTTTCTTTATTGGCATGATTTACGTGTTGTCTTTAGAACCAGATACGTTCAAAGCACTTAAAGTCAGCCCAATTTGGTTTCTTATCTTGATCATTGGTTATTTCTTCTTCTATAAACCGCGTCATAAAAAGTAATTAAATTTATTTGGTTATGATCAAACGCTGGCTGAAAAGCTGGCGTTTTTTATGCATATTGTTTTTCTCTTTAAGTTTACTCTTTAGCCGCCTGCATGATCACGGTATACTGCATCGAATTGTTTAAATCAGGTGCTCAGATGCGTCGTGTCATTTGCCTCATCAGTTTATTGAGCAGCAGTATTTTGCTAAGCGCTTGTGGTCAGTCAGGAGCATTACAGCTACCTTCTGATCCGAATTATGACAAACGTGCGAAATACTTGCTCTATCGTAATAAAGAACAGAAACAAGTTGTGCAACAGGATGAACAAGCTGAACAGTCAGTTGAAGCATCAGCCCCAACCCAAACAACATCACCTTAAGCTTTGAAATAAGGACACATTCATGAGTTTCACTCGCATTAATGGAGTATTGCATGCAGAGCAATGTTCTATGGAGCAGCTTGCGCAGCAATTTGGCACACCTTTGTATGTTTATTCAAAAGCAGCTTTTGAAAAACATTACTTAGATATGGACCGTGCTTTTGATTTTATTGATCATCAAATCTGTTTTGCGGTGAAATCTAACTCAAATTTAGCTGTTTTGAATGTCTTGGCAAAACTTGGTGCTGGTTTTGATATCGTATCGGGTGGGGAACTAGCACGTGTTTTAAAAGCGGGTGGAGATGCATCTAAAGTTGTTTTTTCTGGTTTAGGTAAAACCGAAGCCGATATCGAAACATCGTTAAATGTAGGTATTGCGTGTTTTAATGTAGAGTCTTATGCCGAACTAGACCGCCTTCAAAAAGTCGCAGCTCGTCTAGGCAAAAAAGCGCCGATTTCTTTACGTGTAAATCCAGACGTCGATGCAAAAACTCATCCTTATATTTCAACAGGTTTAAAAGAAAATAAATTTGGTATTCCAAGTGATACCGTTTATGAAACCTATCAATATGCCGCATCTTTACCAAACCTTGAAATCATTGGTATTGACTGCCACATCGGTTCGCAATTGACCGAGACTAAACCATTCGTTGATGCTTTAGATCGTGTCATGGTAATGATCGAAGAATTGAAAAAGCTTGGTATCAATCTTAAACATATTGATATCGGTGGCGGTTTAGGTGTTTGTTATAAAGATGAAACACCACCAAGTGTTGAAGAATACGCTAACTCAATGAAACCTGCTTTAGAAAAGCTAGGTCTCAAGGTTTATATGGAACCGGGCCGAAGCATTAGTGCAAATGCAGGTGCGCTTTTAACTAAAGTGGATTTGCTCAAGCCAACAAGCCACCGTAACTTTGCCATTATTGATGCAGCAATGAATGATTTAATTCGTCCTGCATTATATGAAGCTTGGATGGATATCCAACCTGTAGTGCCAAGTTCAGATGCTGAAGAAAAAACTTGGGATTTGGTTGGCGCAATCTGTGAAACAGGTGACTTCATTGGTAAAGATCGTTCATTGGCTTTAAAAGAAAATGACTTGTTAGCTGTTCTCGGTGCTGGCGCTTATGGTTTTGTCATGAGTTCAAATTACAACACACGTGGACGTGCTGCAGAAGTGATGGTGTCTGGCGATAAAGCTCATTTAATTCGTGAGCGTGAAACGGTTGAGTCGCTTTGGGAAAAAGAAAGATTGTTGCCTGAGGAGTAAATGAAATGTTGTTAGAATTTACTAAAATGCATGGGCTGGGCAATGACTTTATGGTGGTTGATCTAATCAGCCAGCGTGCCTATTTGGATACAGAAACAATTCAACGCTTAGCTGACCGTCATTTTGGCATCGGTTTTGACCAGCTTTTAATTGTTGAACCACCAGATTTACCAGAAGCAGATTTTAAATATCGTATTTTTAATGCTGATGGCTCTGAAGTTGAACAATGTGGTAACGGTGTACGTTGTTTTGCTCGCTTTGTACATGAGCGTCATTTAACAACAAAAACGAGTATTACTGTTCAAACCAAAGCTGGGATTGTAAAACCTGAACTGGGGCAAAATGGTTGGGTTCGCGTGAATATGGGCTACCCGAAATTCTTGCCGAATGAAATTCCATTCATTGCTGAACAACCAGAAGCTTTATATACACTTGAGTTAGCCAATGACCAAAGCATTAGTATTGATGTGGTCAATATGGGTAATCCTCATGCTGTCACTATTGTTCCAGATGTATTAACTGCAGATGTTGCTGGTATTGGTCCACAAGTTGAGTCACATAAACGGTTTCCTGAACGTGTGAATGCTGGTTTCATGCAAATTATTGATGAAAAACATGTGCGTTTACGTGTATTTGAACGTGGTGTAGGTGAAACACTTGCATGTGGTACAGGCGCTTGTGCTGCTGCGGTAAGTGGTATGCGCCGTGGTTTACTTGCTAACTCAGTTGAAGTTGAACTGGCTGGTGGTAAGCTACAAATCGAATGGCAAGAAGGTGATGTGGTCTGGATGACGGGTCCAACAACTCATGTATATGATGGGCGTTTGGATTTACGTTATTTCCAAGGTTAATCGAATTACCTAAAAAGAAGCCTCTTTTTATCAGCTAAAGCGATAAAAGAGGCTTTCTTTTATATACAATAATTTTTTAATTTAATTACCTTTTACTCAAAGCCAATTTCAATGCAAACAATACAAAAATACTGCCAGTAATTCGGTCCATATATTTCACAAATTTAGGTTGCTTTAGATAACGTGACAGTGGCTGCATGGCTAAAATTAATAAAATTGACCATACTATTCCAATCACCACATGAATCATCACAAGTCCCATCACCCAAGTCACAGCTGATGCTTGCGGTGGAATAAATTGTGGTAGAAATGAAATATAAAAAATCCCGACTTTCGGGTTAAGTAAATTACCCAAAAAACCTTTAATGAACCAATTCTCTGAAGTAGAGCGATTTGAATGGCTTTCTTGTGTGTCTGCAAGTTGGCTTCGGGGTTTTAAAATCATATTTAAACCTAGCCACGCGAGATATGCTGCTCCCATCCATTTTAGAATATTAAAAGCTAAATCAGATGCCATGAGTAAAGCCCCTAAACCACAAGCCACCACAATTCCCCATGCAATACAGCCAAGGCTAATACCTACTGCTGCTTGAAATGCTTTAGATTTACCTTCCAGTGTAGCGGTGCGAATAATTAAAGTCGTATCCAGACCAGGGGTAAGCGTAAGTAATGTAATCGCAATTAAGTAAGGAAGAAGTATGGTGGTCATGACAGCAGATTTCCGACAAATACTTGAGGTGAATTGTAATATATAAGGTTATTCATCGTTATGCTGTGTGCTATCAAATTTTCCTGATTCAATAGTTTTTGGTACACTCAAAAAAATGAGTAAATAAATGGAGAGTAATTTGGATTTTGCATTACAACTGCTCTCGATGTGGTTAAAAGAAAGAAAAATTCAGAACCAGTCTGAGCATACAATTACGGCTTATGAAAGAGATGTGAAAAGCTTTCTTGAGTTCTGTGAGCAAAAACAACTAGATTTAAGAAATATTGAAGCTTCAGATTTAAGAGTATATTTGGCCCAGCGTGTTGAGCAGGATCAGTTAAGTTCAAGCAGTATGCAACGTCATCTCACCTCAATTCGTCAGTTCATGAAATGGGCGGAACAAGGTAAATATTTAGAAATTAATCCGACTGACGATTTTAAATTAAAACGTCAGCCTAGACCTTTGCCAGGTATGATCGACATAGAAACGGTTAATCAAATATTAGATCAACCTATGCCGGAAAAACCCGTTGATCAGCAATTATGGTTAAGAGATAAAGCCATGCTCGAGTTACTTTACTCAAGTGGTTTACGTCTGGCTGAATTGCAGGGTTTAACAGTTAAAGATGTAGATTTTAATCGTCAACTGGTACGTATTACAGGTAAAGGAAATAAGACCCGTATTGTACCGTTTGGAAAAAAGGCAAAAGAAAGCCTATTGAATTGGTTGAAAGTTTACAAAATTTGGAAAGGGTATTTTGATCAAAACGATTCTGTCTTTATTTCTTTACGAGGCGGAGCGCTCACTCCAAGGCAAATCGAAAAAAGAGTAAAGCTTCAAGCTCAACGGGCTGGTGTAAATGTCGATTTACATCCCCATTTATTGAGACATTGTTTTGCTAGCCATATGCTATCAAGTAGCGGTGATTTGCGTTCGGTACAAGAAATGCTAGGTCATAGTAATTTATCTACGACACAAATTTACACCCATATTGATTTCGATCATTTGGCGCAAGTTTATGATCGTGCTCATCCAAGGGCACATAAAAACTAAAAGTTAAAAAATAGACCGAATAAAAAGATAATTAAATTGAGAAGTTTTAGAGGAATGTAGAGATCATTTGTCTTTTTTTACAAATTTGTTTAATAGAAATAGCTAAAACAGCCTAATTGACCATTTTGATCTTTGCATATTTTGTCGACGACTGAGTCTAAAAAACCTCGAATTTAAGGTTTTTAAACGTAATCTTATGTTTCTGGCTAATATGCTAAATAAGATAAAAAGATAATAAAAATCAATGTATAAAATAGAGTTTAAAAAGAATAAAATAGCTTTTAATAGTAGTCTAAATTTTTTTTATGAACTGATGATTTCATTTTTTTTGTACTGTTCCAGAAAATTGTGACTTGACCGAAATGCCAAACACATTGCAAGATAGGGTACCTAAAAAATTTTAATTGAAGAGTTAATATACTTTTCTCAACATTTACTTTTGCTAGAACAGCCGAGGATTACATGAAGGCTCTTGTTGCTGTAAAACGCGTGGTTGATGCCAACGTTAAAGTTCGTGTTAAGCCGGACAATAGTGGGGTTGACCTTACCAACGTAAAAATGTCAATTAACCCATTTTGTGAAATCGCAGTGGAAGAAGCGGTTCGCTTAAAAGAAAAAGGAACAGTATCAGAAATCGTTGTTGTTTCTGTAGGTCCTAAAGAAGCTCAAGAACAAATCCGTTCTGCAATGGCTCTAGGCGCAGACCGCGGTATCTTAGTTGAAACAACTGATGAAATTGGCGCTTTAGAAGTTGCTAAAATTTTAAAAGGTGTTGTTGACGCTGAAAAACCAGAACTTATCCTTCTTGGTAAACAAGCAATTGATGATGACTCTAACCAAGTAGGTCAAATGCTTGGTGCTTTACTAGGTGCTGGTCAAGGTACATTTGCTTCTGAAGTGAAAGTTGATGGCGGTAAAGTACAAGTAACTCGTGAAGTTGACGGTGGTTTACAAACTGTTGAACTTACACTTCCTGCAATCATCACAACTGACTTGCGTCTGAACGAGCCACGTTATGCAGCATTGCCTAACATCATGAAAGCTCGTAAGAAGCCACTTGATACTAAATCTCCTGCTGATTATGGCGTTACAGCTGGTACTAAGCTTAAAACTGTTAAAGTTGAAGCTCCGGCAGAACGTAAAGCTGGCGTACAAGTGAAATCTGTAGATGAGCTTGTTGAAAAATTGAAAAATGAAGCGAAAGTGATCTAATACGGAAGGATAAAATCATGAGTATTTTAGTTATCGCTGACCACAACAACCAAGTACTTAACGGTGCTACTTTAAACGTTGTTGCTGCAGCACAAAAAATCGGTGGTGATATTACTGTATTAGTTGCTGGTTCTGGTGCTCAAGCAGTTGCTGATGCTGCTGCTAAAGTTGCTGGTGTAAGCAAAGTTTTACTTGCTGACAACGCTGCTTATGCAAACCAATTAGCTGAAAACGTAGCTGGCTTAGTTGCTGACTTGGCTAAAGGTTACAAATACGTATTAGCTGCTTCTACAACAACGGGTAAGAACATTCTTCCACGTGTTGCTGCTCTTCTTGATGTAAGCATGATCACAGATATTATTTCTGTTGAATCTGCAAACACATTCAAGCGTCCTATCTACGCAGGTAACGCGATTGCAACTGTTCAATCTGACGAAGCAATCATTGTTGGTACTGTTCGTGGTACAGCATTTGATCCAGTTGCTGCGGAAGGTGGTTCAGCTGCGGTTGAAACAGTTGGCGAAGTAAAAGATGCAGGTATCTCTAACTTCGTATCTGAAGAAATCGTTAAACTTGACCGTCCAGAATTAACTGCAGCTCGCATCGTAGTTTCTGGTGGTCGTGGTGTAGGTTCTGGTGAGAACTACCATAAAGTACTTGATCCATTAGCTGACAAGCTTGGTGCAGCACAAGGTGCTTCACGTGCAGCAGTTGATGCGGGCTTCGTACCTAACGACTTCCAAGTGGGTCAAACTGGTAAAATCGTTGCACCTGATCTTTACGTTGCTGTAGGTATCTCTGGTGCGATCCAGCATTTAGCTGGTATGAAAGACTCTAAAGTTATTGTTGCAATCAACAAAGACGAAGAAGCGCCAATCAACAGTGTTGCTGACTACTGGTTAGTTGGTGATTTGAACACTGTAGTACCTGAATTGGTATCTAAACTTTAATCTTTATCGATTAAAGCTAAAAAACCCTTAGTTTTTACTAGGGGTTTTTTTATTGTGGGTAGTGTCCTGAAATATATAAGTGAGACTTTTAGCTCATTTGAGGTTTGATTTTTATAGAATAAAAATCACATAGTTTTACGAAGATGAGAAGATGCTCGTTATATCGATATGATAAGAATAATATGCAATTAAATTATACAAATATCACTAGATTGGCAGTGTAGATTCCGCACATTACAAAGTGCTTTTATGCTATAGTATACAGCTATATTTTTTTCGATTTTAGTTCAGTTTCCGGAACTAAATTTTTTGCAAGATCAAGACATATAAGCAGATGGAAATTTCTATCTGTAAGAAGGAGTATGCATGAGCGTATCGGAAATCCGACCGATTGCCATTGAGGACGAACTCAAGCATTCATATTTAGATTACGCGATGAGTGTAATCGTATCTCGTGCATTGCCGGATGTGAGAGACGGTCTTAAACCTGTTCACCGTCGTGTGCTATATGCCATGCACGAATTGGGCAATGACTATAACAAAGCCTACAAGAAATCTGCACGTGTTGTTGGGGACGTAATCGGTAAATATCACCCTCATGGTGACTCAGCTGTTTATGAAACCATTGTACGTATGGCTCAGGACTTTAGCTTACGTTATTTATTGGTAGATGGTCAGGGTAACTTCGGTTCGATTGATGGTGATAGTGCAGCTGCGATGCGTTATACCGAAGTCCGTATGACTAAGCTTGCACACGAGCTTCTTGCAGATCTAGAAAAAGACACGGTTGATTGGGAAGACAACTACGACGGTTCTGAGCGTATTCCTCAGGTACTTCCGACACGTGTTCCTAACTTGTTAATTAATGGTGCTGCTGGTATTGCCGTAGGTATGGCAACTAACATGGCACCACACAACATGACAGAAGTTGTGAATGCATGTTTGGCCTATGCTGACAATCCGAATATCTCTATTGAAGGATTGATGGAATACATTACTGGTCCTGACTTCCCTACAGGCGGTATTATTTACGGTAAATCAGGCATTGTTGATGCCTACCGTACAGGTAAAGGTCGTTTACACATTCGTGGTAAGTACCATTTCGAAGAAGATGAAAAGACAGGTCGTACCACCATCGTCTTTACTGAAATTCCATATCAAGTAAACAAAGCAAGAGTTATTGAACGTATTGCCGAGTTAGTGAAAGAGAAAAAACTTGAAGGTATTTCAGAACTTCGTGATGAATCTGACAAAGAAGGTATGCGTATTGCAATTGACTTAAAGCGTGGCGAAAACGCTGAAGTTGTTGTAAATAACTTATTCTTAAATACCCAGCTTGAAAACTCATTCAGCATCAACATGGTTTGTCTAGACAATGGACAACCAAAATTGATGAATCTGAAAGATATTATTGCGGCATTTATTCGTCACCGCCAAGAAGTTGTGACACGCCGTACTATGTTCGAACTGCGTAAAGCACGTGAACGTGGCCATATCTTAGAAGGCTTGACAGTTGCCTTAGCCAATATTGATGAAATTATTGAAACCATCAAAACTTCTGCTAACCCTGCTGAAGCGCGTGAGCGTTTACTTGCGGGTGAGTGGGCAGGTGGTGGTGTTGTTTCATTACTTGAAAAAGCGGGTGCTATTTCTGTTCGTCCAGATGAAATCGAAGGTGAAAACCCAGATCGTCCATTTGGTTTAACTGAGTCGATTTACCGCTTATCGCCAACACAAGTAGGTGCAATTTTAGAATTACGCTTACATCGCTTAACTGGTCTTGAACAAGACAAATTACATGCAGAATATACTGAAATTTTAGGTCAAATTGCTGAACTTACGGCAATTTTGAATGATTTCAATTTATTGATGGCTGTAATTCGTGAAGAGTTAGCACTAGTACTACAACAGTATGGTGATGGACGTCGCACTGAAATTATTGAATCACGTATTGATTTTAGCCGTGAAGATTTAATTCCTGAAGAGCAAGTTGTATTAACGGTTTCACAAACAGGTTATGCAAAAACTCAACCACTTTCAGACTATCAGGCTCAGCGCCGTGGTGGACGTGGTAAGTCTGCAACTTCAATGAAAGATGATGACTTTATTCAACATCTGATTGTAGCTTCAAACCATGCGACTGTACTTTGCTTTACCAATGTAGGTAAAGTATATCGTCTTCGTGTGTTTGAAGTGCCTCAAGCATCACGTGGTGCCAAAGGCCGTCCAATTGTGAACTTGTTACCTTTAGATGCGAATGAAACAGTAACAGCTATCTTGCCGTTAACTGAGTTCCCGGAAAACCATTACGTATTTATGGCGACAGCGTCAGGTACGGTTAAACGTGTTGATTTAGAGCAATTTGCTAACATCCGTTCAAATGGTTTACGCGCAATTGAACTCAATGAAGAAGATACCTTAATTGGTGTTGCGATTACTGATGGTAATCAGCAAATCATGTTGTTCTCGAACGAAGGTAAGGCAATTCGTTTTGCTGAGACTGATGTGCGTGCAATGGGTCGTACCGCGAAAGGTGTTCGTGGTATGCGTGTAAGCTTTGCAAGCAGTATCTTAAGCGAAGAAGATGCGGAAGTTGAAAATGATGATTCTGATGATAGTGAAGATTCAGCAGATTTAAATCTAGTAAGCCGTATCGTATCGCTTGTGGTTGTGCCTGAGACAGGTGAAGTACTGTGTGCAAGTGCCAACGGTTATGGTAAGCGTACTCCTGTAAATGACTTCCCAACCAAGAAACGTGGTGGTAAGGGTGTCATTGCGATTAAGACAAGCGAACGTAATGGTGAGCTTGTTGGTGCAGTTTCTATTGATGAAACCAAAGAGTTGTTACTTATTTCTGACGGCGGTACATTAGTTCGTACTCGCGCAGCAGAAGTTGCAATGACTGGTCGTAATGCACAAGGTGTACGTCTGATTCGTTTAAGCGAAGAAGAAACTCTAGTGGGTGTTGTGTCTATTGAAGCTGTTGAAGATGAAGAAGAGTTTCTCGAAGGAGAAGTTGATACTTCAGATGTAGATGGTGAAGATGCAGTTTCTACGAATGACGATGTGTCAGAAGAGTAAGTAGAAATTAAATAAAAAAGGAAGCGTAAGCTTCCTTTTTTATTTTATAAAGACGTTTTTTTAACAATCCGATAATAGGCTAAGCTTCCTAATAATAATCCAATGGTCCCAAGAAAAATCAGTTTCGGTACAACTGTCGCTAACGGAACACCCATCTGGTTAAGTTGCACAAACATTTGTACCGCATGTGTGGAAGGTAAACACCACGCCAGCCATTGTAACCAGTCAGGCATTGCTTGATGAGGCCAAGCAGCTCCAGTGAGTAAGAATAAAGGTACTGAACTAAACACAATAATATGTCCGGCACGCTCTGGCATATCTAAAAGTGAGCCGATCAACATACCTAGCCCAATCACACAACTAATAAAAATTGGAACAGCAATGAGTAGACCAATAAAATTTCCACCGTGTGGATAGTCGTTAAACCACAACGTAAAACCAAAAAGATAAAAACAACCTAAACAGCCAATGGTCAATATACTTGCGAAAATTCCAGCAAAGCGAACAGTTGTAATTTTTTCATTTTGTTCACGGTAACTTGCAATTAGCATTGCTAAACCGAGTACAATCGTTTGATGAATAATTAACGATGCCACAGCCGGAAAAATATAACTTCCATATCCTGAAAGCGGATTAAATAACGGCATTTGATGAATAGAAAGCGCTGGCTGGAAATGCGTGCGTTGTCCGAATTTTTCAATATATTCTTTTAATGTAGCTTCAATCGATGTAGCAAGACCTAAGCCAATTTCTTTAGTTTTTAAAAAGTTGGTTGTACTTAGATATAAGCCAATTCCACCAGTTTCACCTCGGCGTAAGCTTTGAGTTAAGTTGTTTGGTAAAAGTAAAATACCATCAGCTTTTTGCTCACGTACCATTTGTTCAGCTTGTAAAAAATTGCTTGTAACGGTCACAATATGAACATGCGGGCTATTTGCACTTTGGCCGATTAATTGAGAAGTTAAGAGGCTTTGCTCTTCATCAACAATCACAATAGGAATAGATTCTGCACGCTCAGCTTTATAGGCAGTAGGATAAAAAAAGCTATAAAGAATGACCGATAAAATCAGAGTCGTGAAAACTGAGCTATTACTTACAATATCTTTAAATGTTTGCCCATACGCCTTTAAGAATTCTTTCATTGCGTTGCCCCCTGAACTAATTTTTTAAGTAATAGACAACTTAAAAAGAAATAAATCAGGCAATAACCCAAGAGTATTAAAAAAGGAATCATAGAAATGAAAACTGGACTGCCGATCACCCATTGTTCGGTTTGCAGTTTGGCATAAGGGGTATAAGGAATAATGAGTGACCAAAACTTGGTAAAAATAGGGGCATTATTCAAAGGTAGCGTGACGCCTGCAAAACTTAAAGAAGACCCGCCATAGACTGCAATAAAGCCAAAAGTTTTACTTAAATTTTTGGTCGCAAGAATGACCGTACTGCTAATCAAAGCATAAGCAAAATAAAGTAGGAACTGTGCGCATACCAATAAACTAAGAGAACCTGCTACGAACCAGCCACGGATTTCAATTAGCCAGAACATCCATAGCCATGTCCATGCACAAAATATAAGGCTATAAAGCAGATTTTTAGCCAATAAGCCTTGAACAAAACTTTCTCGGTTTACCCATGTTATTAACGTGCCACGTTTCAGTTCTTGTCCAATAGCAAAGGCAACACAACAACATAATAATAAGTGTAATACCGCTGGAACCATGAAAGGTTCTAAATAAAATTCATAGCTCATGCTTGGGTTGTAAAGCGTTGAGATTTTGACATGCGCGGTAGGTACATCTAAATAGGGAATACTATTTGCAAGATAACTTTGACCTGCATAATCTGCTAAAGCATTGAGTGTACTGACTAGCATTGCAGAGGAAATCGTGTTCCCGACACTAAAAAAAGACTGGTTAAATGCAATGCTGATTTGAGCATCTTGAGCTTTTACAAATCGTTTTTCAGCGCCGTCTGGAATGAAAACATAACCCCATATTTTAGTTTCATTAAGTAATTGTTCAGCCTCAGTAGAGCTTGCCGTAATTGTCTTAATATCTACCGTATGATTTAAAGAAAGATATTTTTCAATATTACGGCTAAGTTCACTTTGGTCCTGATCAATAATTGCAATCGGTAAATGTTCAGCTTTACCTGCGTAAAACATGCTGCTAAACATAAAAATGATAAAAGCAGGGATAAGTGTCACCATACACAAATCCCATTTATTGCTTCTTAGATAGTTTAGTTCACGTAATATACTGGCAAACATGCTTTATTTTTCTTCTTTAATTTTAAATAGAACGCTCATGCCAACCTTTAAATCTTTGACAGGACTTTCAGGTACCAGATGTAATTTGAAGCTACGAATATCATAGCCTCCGGTTTGGCGAGTCGTTTTTATGGTGGCAAATTCACCTTCAGCATCAATATTCTTAATTTTAAAATTCACCTTCTGATTAAGAGCCGGAATGAATCCTTCAAGGGTTTTGTTTTTATAAACAGAGGCATATTGATTTTCACCGACGTTTAAACTCACCCATAAATCATCATCTTCTAAAATGCTGACAACAGGTACACCCATAGCGACTAATTCAGAAGGCTTACCGTAAGTTTTTGAAACTGTACCTGAAATCGGAGAGAGTAAGCGTGTTTCTTCCTCTAAAGCTTTTGCTTCAGCTACCGCAGCTTTTGCAATTTCAACCTGTGCATCTGCTGTAGATTTTTGCTGGCTGGTGCTTCCACGTTTTGCACGAGCATATTGTTGATAAGAGGCTTCACTTAATTCTTGAGCAGAGGTCTGTGCTGCGAGCATTTCATCTCGTCTTTGACGCGAAATTACCCCTTGTCTATATAAATTTTCCCCACGTTGGTAAGTGGTTTTTGCAAGATTTGCTTGCGCTTTGGTGCTTTGCCAGTTGGCATAAAGGGTATCGATATTTTCTTGTTGAGAACCGCGATCTACCGTAGATTGAAATGCTAAAGCTGATTGTAAGGTAGCAAAGGCTTGTTGCTTTTTAGCTTCTATTTCAGGGCTAACCAAACGAACAAGTGGCTGACCTTTGGAAATTTTCTGGCCTTCTTGTACATAAATTTCTTCAATACGACTCGGAACTTTTGTACTTACGTGAATAGTTTCAGCTTCAACACGGCCTTGTAGTTCAATAGGTTTGGGTTGATAGCTTTTCCACAAACCAAAAATAATTAAACCTAATAAGGCAATGACGATCAGGCCAATAATCAGTTTGATTTTGGAATTTTTAGGAGGATTGGCGTCATTTTTATTTGTGCTTGTTTCTTGCTGATTACTAGCTTGATCATGTTTTGGAGCTTGGCTGTTTTCTGCCGTATTCGCAGCAGGAGAATCTTGTCCTGAATGAGCTGAGTCTTGATTCATTTCATACTCCCCTTAACGAATATAGTCGGTATGTGGTTGATTAACGTAAGCTTTAAACTGATCAATTGAGCCATGACTTTGCAGTAAAGTTGCAAGTGACATGACATATTTATAAGCATTTAAAGCCATTTCAGTTTTTAACGCACTTAATGCATTTTGCGCATCAATCACTTGGGTTGCTGTGCCCATTCCTTCGCGGAAAGAAAGTTCTTGAATACGTAGGTTTTCTTGAGCAGCATTTACGTTTTTTTGTAAAAGCTGATGACTTTGCTGAGCAGAGTTAAGCTCGTTATATGATTTATTCAAAAGAGCTTCGATCTCTTGTTTGGTTCGTTCAGTCATGAGTTCAGAAGCGTAACGCTTTAATTCGGCGGCATGAATATTCTTATTTTTGTCTACACCAGAAAATAGATTGTATTTTGCCATTACACCCACAATCCAGTTTTCATTTTCATCAAGCGCATATTCTCCAAAGGCAAAAAGACTTGGTTTTTTTGCAGCTTGTTGAGCTTGAATATTTACATTAGCCAGCTGAGTATCCATTTGCATTTTTTGTACTAAGCTAGATTTTTGCGAATAACTGGTTAAAAGTGATTCTAGAGTTTGGCTTGGCGTATTGTTTACAAATAATGGGGTACTTAAATCCACATTATTTTGTTGATGTAAAAGATTATTAAGGCTAAAACGACTGGCATTTAAGTTGGCTTGAGCATTTTGTAAAGTACGTTCTGCATTATTACGCGCTACTTCAAACTGCATGCGTTGCCCTTTGCTAATAAACCCTTGTTGCTCGAGCTTTAGGGCATTGCTGTAATGTTTTTGCATCGCATTAAAGTTAAATAGGCTACTTGCTACCAATTGCTGTTGTAATTGAACATTGAAATAACTTTGTACAACTTCGAATCGCTGTATATCTTGTTGTTGTTGGCTTGAAAGTTCCGAACGCTGTGCTTGTATATTTGCTATTTTTTTAGCACTGCTGGTTAAGCCGCCTGTATAGAGTGGCATAACAACTGAAATAGAAGGGCGTATAACCTGATCTTCAATAGTCAGATTTGCATAATTTGGAAAACGATTTACACCATCATGGATAGTTTGGTTTGCGCCTTCTTGGACTTGCCCCAGCACATCTGATGGAATGACATTGTTCCACTGTGAAAGTTTATCATTTAACCCTTGGCTTAAATCATTCTCAAGTTTTTGTTTAAAAGAGCCCAGAGGTACATCTGTTTCACTGTGAAAAGCATATGCTCTGACATTTAAATCAACTCGAGGTAATCCGAGGCCCTTGACTGCTTCAGCTTCTAATTGAGATGCTTGCTGTAATGCTTGATTGGCTTGAGTACTATATGAACTTTTCAAAGCTTGTTGTTCTGCTTCGGCATAACTTAAGCTTTCGGCATATAAATGATTAGTAAAAAAAAGACCTAAAGCCAAAGCAAGATGTTTTGGTTTAAATGAAAAGGGAAAAATAGACTGTCTATATCGATGTGCTGGCATTTTAAATAACAATTTTTGGCATCCCTTATAGTTTAAATTTCTTGTTATTAAATTCAATTATCATCTTGTTTATTATACATTTGTATAAAAACATGGCGGTTTTTAGCTCCTTTATTTATTGAATTTACTAAGCCAATATTTTTGTAATAGGTATCAAGGTATGTGAAATGATAATCACAAGTCAAGTTGATCTTTTTGCTTAAAAATTTTTTAAATGAGGAAGGTAGTCATTTAAGTTAAAGAAATAACTGCCACAATAATTGAAAAAATAAACCTAAATACAGTCCAGCATTGAAATATTTACTTGAGAAGCTGCTGCAAGCTTAAGCAATCTGTGGTTAAATGCCATTTTTATTGTGTTTGACTTTATACAAGGGAAAAATCATGCGCGCGTACAATTTCTGTGCTGGTCCTGCTGCATTACCTACTGCCGTTTTAGAAAAAGCTCAACAAGAATTGTTGGATTGGCAAGGTAAAGGTCTATCCATCATGGAAATGAGTCACCGTAGTGCTGACTATGTTGCTGTAGCTGAAAAAGCTGAGGCAGATTTACGTAAGTTAATGAATATTCCAGAAAACTATAAAGTACTGTTTTTACAAGGCGGTGCGTCATTACAATTTTCTGCGATTCCTTTAAACCTTTTAGGTAAGAACAGTAAAGCCGACTATATTCATACTGGCATCTGGTCTGAAAAAGCGTTAAAAGAAGCAAAACGTTATGGCGATATTAATGTTGTAGAAGCTGGTATTAAAGTAGATGGCAAGTTCGCAATTTCTGAACAAAGCGAATGGAATTTGTCTAATGATGCAGCCTATGTACATTATGCAGATAATGAAACGATTGGTGGTTTACAGTTCGCAGGAATTCCTGATGTAAAAGCGCCACTTGTTTGTGATTACTCATCAAGTATTTTATCTGCGCCATTAGATGTGACCAAGTTTGGTTTGATCTATGCTGGCGCACAAAAAAATATTGGTCCTGCTGGTTTAACAATTGTCATTATTCGTGATGACTTACTTGATCAAGCTAAACCGGAAATTCCAAGCATTTTAAAATATGGTGACCAAGCCAAAAATGGTTCTATGGTAAATACACCATCGACTTATGCATGGTACTTGTCTGGTTTAGTATTTGAGTGGTTACTAGAGCAGGGTGGGGTAGATGCGATCCATAAAGTGAACCTTGAAAAAGCTCAATTGCTTTATGGTTATATCGACTCAAGCGATTTCTACAATAACCCGATTGCAATCCCAAACCGTTCAATTATGAATGTACCGTTTACTTTGGCAGATGAAGCTTTAGAAAAGCAATTCTTAAAAGAAGCGGAAGCTAATCACTTATTGAATTTAGCTGGACACCGTTCTGTAGGTGGTATGCGTGCAAGTATTTATAATGCCGTACCTTTAGAAGGTGTACAGGCTTTAATCAACTTTATGGATGATTTTGCAAAGCGTCATGGTTAAGCAAATCAAATAAATAAAGCCCTCAAATGAGGGCTTTATTTATTGAATAAGTTATAAATTAAAAAGGCACTAAACCAAACTGGTGCATGAATATGGCAGCTAAAAACATACCCAAGACAAAAAAGCAAAACGCACCAGTATCGACCTTTACGCGCAGGCTACTGGATTGAATGAGGCTGGTAGTTTGTTCGGGTATAATCTTCATTCAATAACCTAATTATTAAAATATTAGTGAAATTCAATTAGTTTCACCCTTTTTAGCACAAATAGTCGCCTGAATCCAGATATTACCGCGAATATATTCGCCAATATTAAAGTTTTTATACAAATCGTTTTTGGTTGCAATGCGCACTAATATGGCAGGAAGATCATCTTCTAAAACCAAAGTAACATCATAAAGGGTATATTCTTCTTCCATAAATGTCATAGAAGTTTTGCCAACAATATTACCTTGGAACCATGCTTCATCTTCTTGACCAAGATTTTCACCGTATAAATAAGCAACCATTTTAGAAAAATCAACAGTTACAGGTTCTTGATCTTCTGGAGTTTTTGGTTGCCACTCATTAATGAGTTCCTGTAAGTTTTCAGGAGCAACACCATTATGTTCAGTCAAAATTGCATTTAATGCACGGTGATGTTTAATCGAGGCAGGATCATCAACAATGATTTTTTCGCCTGCTGGCACAGGTTCTAATTCATATGCCCATGCATTAAATTGGACTTGATAGTTTTGATTTTTGTCATATTGACAGTAGTTAACACTAAATAAATTATCAAACGCATAAACAGTTGTATTTTTATTTAGTCTTAAACTTAACACGGCTTGTGTCGCAGAGTCACAAGTAATGATGCGTTCAATTTTTGCATTATATTGATACGGACTTTCAAAACTAGGAAAGGCTGTTTTAAGCGCGCGAGGTTTTTGGTTTTCAACAGCAATAATTTGGTTGATAGTAACCTTTTGATCTTGTGGACCTTGAATAAGCCAAAAAGATGGGTCCATGTCTTCTTCATGTTCACACAAACCCATTGGCATTACAGGTGCATCAAGTGCCAGTCCTAACCATTTTGGTACATCTGTTTCGGGATGGGATGTCAATAGATTCCAATGTTCTCCATGACTACCAAAATTTTGGTCATTTACTTTAATAACTTCTGGACTGTTTTGATTTTTCATAAGCACGATGCTGTTGGGTTCACATTACTTGTTATATTAAATCGAGGGTGTTTGCTATTTTTCAAGTCACCATATGTAAATTCTCTTGTAAAAGCGCGTATTTAGTCATTTAAAGAGAAATGCTACTTTTATTGATAAATTAAAAACAAACCTAATCTATAAAAACTTCAATGTTGAAATTAAAAATAAGTTTAATGTTTATTTCTACTCACCTTAGAAAAGCATCTGTTAGACTAATATTTTTAGTGGAAATAGAGAATAACGTGCTGCCATTTAAGCTATGGGTAGACGCAGACGCCTTACCAAAAATTTTACGCGAAGTAATTTTACGTGCATCAGATCGTTATCAATTAGAAGTTATTTTTGTTGCCAATCAAAATGTCGGGATTACACCTTCGGTTCGCATTAAATCAATACAGGTTTTAAGTGGCGCCGATCAGGCAGATAAAGAAATAGTCGAGCGTATGGTTGAAAATGACATTGTCATTACGCAGGATATTCCACTGGCAGCTCAGGTGATTGATAAAGGTGGCGTTGCTATTCATCCGCGTGGTGAAGTTTATACAACTGCGAATGTTAAAGAGCGTTTACATCTACGTGATTTTATGGACACGCTTCGTGGCGCGGGTGTGCAAACTGGTGGACCGCCTCCTATTTCCGAACGAGATAAACGTGAATTTTCAAGTTCATTAGATCAAACGATTTTAAAGCAAAAACGTAAAACAGCTAAGTGAGCATCACATGCCATCGCAAACCAATTTGGCTTTAACCTATGCATTGTTAGTGTTTATCTGGGCAACAACTCCTTTGGCAATCGTCTGGAGTGTGTCAGATCTACATCTGATGTGGGCATTGTTATTACGCTTTTTTATTGCATTGCCTTTGGCAGTCATCATATTGCTAATTTTAAGAACACCTTTTCCGACGCATCGGCAAGCAGTACATAGTTATATAGCTGGTTCTTTTAGCTTAATTGGTTCTCAAATTTTTACCTATGCCGCGACTCAATATTTAAGTTCAGGCATGATTGCGCTTATGTTTGGTTTGGCACCTATTATGGCGGGGCTTATTGGGCGGTTTGCATTTGGCCAACAACTTTATAAGCTACAATGGTTGGGCATGGCAATTGCGGTCAGTGGGTTAGCTATTATTTGTCTGAGCGGTGCGAATCAGCATGTACACCCGTTTGGTATTGTTCTTATGCTGATCAGTGTGTTTGTTTATTCTTTTTCAATTTTCTGGGTTAAGAAAGTTAATGCACAAATTCAGCCGATGGCTCAGGCAACAGGTTCTATTTTAGTTTCTTCTATTTTTGCTAGTTGTTTTATCCCATTTATTTGGCAATATGCACCGACACATTTACCAGAAGCCAAATCTTTATTTGCCTTAATTTATACGGTACTTATGGCCTCACTGGTTGCCATGTTCTGCTATTTCAAACTTATACAAAATATTCAGGCAACGACTTTATCTCTAACGACAGTAATTACGCCAATGATCGCTATGATAATTGGAGCAGCTTTAAATCATGAGCAGCTTTCAATTATGGTTTTTGTCGGTGCTTTCATTATCTTGTCTGGACTCTTTTTATATTTCTATAAAGACATTCAAGCAAACCGGAACTTTGCTCAACATATGAAGTCTAAATAGGAGAAGATTTGGGTAATTTGTTGAGCTTATTCATTAAATTGTTCTAATTCGTAGCGAAATGCATGATCAAATTGATCTCCTAACTTAAGTAGTAGAAAATAGCGCAGCAATATCATATTAGGATTGTTAAGGATAAGTCAGAACTTACTGATTTTTAAACCTTAATACAGCATCTAACGGTATGGTCAAATAGTCGATGTGGGTGCAATTTGTCATCAACATCTTTTATTTTCCATCAATGACCTTGGATTTAGAAGGTATGTTTAAACCAATCTCACTGTATATAGGGTTGAGATATACTCGCGCAAGACGCAGTAATCATTTTATTTCTTTTATTGCATTGGTTTCGATGGTCGGTTTGACACTCGGTGTCGCTGTATTGATTACGGTACTTTCTGTCATGAACGGTTTCGATCGCGAATTGAAAAACCGTGTGTTAGGAATGGTGCCGCAAGCGACAGTTTCATCTACTCAAATCCTCACGGATTGGCCTGAGCTGGTGAAGCGAGTTGAACATCATCCACATGTAACTGGGGTTGCACCTTTTACGCAATTGCAAGGTATGTTAACTGCGCAAGGGCAAGTCGCTGGTATTATGGTGACGGGTATTGATCCAAAATATGAAAAGAATGTTTCTATTATTCAAAATCATATTGTTGCCGGGAGTCTAGATTCACTTAAAAAGGGTGAGTTTGGTATTGTGCTTGGTAAAGATATGGCTGATTCATTGGGCTTACGTCTAAATGACAGTGTGACATTGGTTTTACCAGAAGCAACTCCATCTCCAGCCGGTGTAGTACCGCGTTTCAAGCGTTTTAAAGTGGTTGGTATTTTTAGTGTAGGGGCCGAAGTTGACTCTATGGTGGGTTATATTGCCCTATATGATGCTTCAACCTTATTACGCTTACCAGATGGTGCCCAAGGTGTTCGTTTAAAACTAGATGATATTTTTGCAGCGCCACAAGTTGCTGACGACTTAGTAAAAAGTTTACCAAGCAATTTCTACGCAACGAACTGGACCTATACGCATGGTAATTTATTTAATGCCATTCAAATGGAAAAAACTCTAGTTGGTTTGTTGCTTGTACTTATTATTGTGGTTGCAGCATTTAATATTGTTTCGTCATTGGTCATGGTTGTAACTGATAAAAAATCAGATATTGCAATTTTGCGTACTTTAGGCGCTTCGCCGTCGATGATTACTAAAATATTTATGGTTCAAGGCACCGTAATTGGCGTGATTGGTACAGTTGCAGGTACGGTTTTAGGTGTTATTTTAGCTTTAACCATTAGCGATATTATTTCATGGTTTAATAATGTGTTGGGCTTAAATCTATTTGATGCTTACTTTGTGCATTACCTTCCTTCTTATTTAAGATGGCAAGATGTGACGATTATCGTGATTGTTTCTTTACTTTTAAGCTTCTTGGCGACTATCTATCCGGCGCTTCGTGCTGCCAAAGTTCAACCTGCCGAGGCTTTGCGCTATGAGTAAAATTGTTTTAGAAGCGAAAGAAATATACAAACATTTTGATGACGGTAAATCTAAAGTTGAAGTCATTAAAGGTCTTTCTTTACAAGTTGAAGCAGGGCAGTTTGTTTCTATTGTCGGTGCAAGTGGTTCAGGTAAAAGTACTTTGCTTCATGTGCTAGGTGGTTTAGAGCAACCAACTCAAGGGCAAGTATTTTTAAATGGTCAGCGTTTTGATAATTTAGGTGAAGCTGAGCGTGGTTTTCAACGCAACCAATACCTCGGTTTTGTTTACCAATTTCATCACTTGTTACCTGAGTTTTCTGCGCTTGAAAATGTAGCAATGCCTCTTATGCTTCGAGCAGATAGCCAATTTAAATCGGTAAAAGCACAAGCTGAATATTTACTTGATCGAGTTGGGTTATCTCATCGTATGGACCATAAGCCAGGTGAGCTTTCAGGTGGTGAGCGCCAACGTGTGGCTTTAGCGCGTGCTTTAGTCACTAAACCTGCGGTTGTTTTAGCAGATGAGCCAACAGGTAATTTAGACCGTAAAACAGCTCTAGGTATTTTTGAGTTACTGACCGATCTTAAGCAAGAACTCAATATGGCAATGTTAATTGTGACCCATGATGAGCATTTAGCTCAGGCTGCTGATTCTATTTTGCATATGCAAGATGGACTCTGGGTGAGTGGTTCTTAAAAATTGTCATTAAATCACATTGTTAAAGCCCACTTAGTTGGGCTTTAATTTTGCCCTTAAAAAGATAATGATTATGACGTTGAATGTTAAAACTTATTTTAATGGGGTGGATTGGGGGTATTGCATTTATGGGGATAGATATCCCTCTCATCATGCAATATGGTTGGATCGGTAAAATATTAATCGTTATAGGTTTTATTTTTTATATTTTTAAGGGGCATACATTTTTAAATCGACCCATATTAAAAGCCATTTACTGTCTAGTCTGCGCTATTAGTCTTTTTACTATAGGACATCAATATGCTCAACATGCCTTAAATGAAAGATTACAACTGCGACAAATGCAGCCTAAATCTTTAGATATAGTTGTGTATGTAAACCGCATAAGTGAAGAAAAACAAGATAAGATACAGCAACCTGTTCAGGTACTAGGGCAGTCCTTACGTCCTGTCAATTGGCTATTATATTTAAAAAATCAAAAAGTAAACTCAGCAATAGATGAACCAAAATTACAATTAGGTCATTACTATCGAATTTCGGGTAAAACCAGACCAGCTCATAGCTATGCAGTGGCAGGAGCTTTTGATCAAGAACAATGGTTTATTCAGCGAGACATAATGTCTGGTTTTAGTGTTCAGCATATTGAGTCTTTAAGCTCTGATGAAATTTATCGGTTGGGTTATCAATATCATTTAAAAGAGCAACAAAATTTTTTTAACAGACAAAAATTAAATATAGAAAAATTGCGTCTAAAATTTAGATTGATGCTACAAGAATCTCCTTTGCAAAATAAAGGGTTATTATTAGCTTTATTAACAGGGGACGAAAGTCTCTTAAATGATGAGATTAAAAATCAATTTAAGGAATTAGGAGTCTCTCATTTGTTGGCGATTTCAGGGCCTCATGTGCTCATTTTTGCCATCATATTGTCTTGGGGATTACATCAATTAGTACGGCGTTATTATCCGCAGCTTTATTTGTATCAGCCTAAACAAATTTGGGCCGTGATTCCATTATGTTTCGGTGTTTTGATTTATACGGCATTTGTTGGTTTTGAAATTCCAGCCTTAAGAACTTTACTTTCAGTATTTTTATTTGCTTCTTTATTATTGATCAAACTGCCTGTTAAGCCATTTTCACTGTTAGTTTATAGTGCAAGTCTACTTGTATTTTTTGATCCATTTAGTGTTTTATCGGCAGGTTTTTGGCTCTCTTATGGTTCTTGCTTTATTTTATTGCGTATTTATCAAACTATAGAACAAGCTCCAAAACTAGTTCCAATGAGTCTGTTATCTAGAATCATTCTTTTCGGCAAAATCTTAATTGATTCTCAAGGCAAAATATTTATTGCTCTATGTCCTTTAATGCTGGTTTTCTTTCAACAGATTTCATGGGTTGCGCCTTTTACAAATATTATTGCGGTGCCTTTACTCGGAGGGGTAATTGTTCCTTTAAATATTTTTGCTGCTTGTGTAGGGCTTATTTTTAATCCTATTGGAAATTTATTTTTTCAAATTAATGACGTCCTGATTAGTATAGTACTGACATGTTTTGATCTTTTAGAAAAATTATCATTACCATTACAAGGCTTTAGCCTGACAACACTTGATTTAGTTTGCCTTAGCTTCGTTATGATTATCTTATTTTTACCGCGTGGGGTTTTACCAAAATCTTGGGGACTCATATGCTGTTTACCCTTGGTTATTCCGAATAAGTCGTCCCAGCAAATTCAATTAAATATTATAGATGTGGGACAGGGGCAAGCTATTTTCTTACAACATCCAGAGCAGACGTGGCTCATCGATACAGGTGGTTCTTATGATGAGAAGGCTTTTAGTATTGGTCAAAATGTGGTGATTCCATATTTACGTCAAAAGGGAATTAAACAATTAGATCACGTCATACTATCTCATCTTGACCAAGATCATAGCGGAGCATTTCCTTCTATCGCGCAGGCTTTTCCTATTAAACAAGTCATATCAAATGAATTATGGAAAGAACAGATTAAAGAACCTTTTACTTATTGTCATCAAGGGCAAAAATGGCAATATCCACAATTAGATATTGAAGTCCTTTGGCCTAAAGAAAAAGATTTAACTTTAGTTTCTTCAAATCAAAACCAATATTCTTGTGTGGTTTATATTCATTTAAAACAGATAAATGGCTATCAAAACTATTTAATTATGGGGGATGCAGGATGGGAAGCAGAATATCAACTTATAAAGGAATATCCCGAGTTAAAGGTAGATGTTTTGGTATTGGGGCATCATGGGAGTAAACATAGTTCAGGTTATGACTTTCTAGCGGCTTTAAAGCCAAAGCTTGTGGTGGCTTCTGCTGGTTTTAATAATCGATATAGACATCCAAGCAAAGAGGTTTTAGCGAGAGTACAAGCACTTCATATTCCATTTAAAAGCACAGTTGAACAAGGAACATTAAGCTTTGTATCTCGCAATCATGAGATGGTTTTATATACTCGACGTTTCGAGCGTACTTGGCTTCACCGGAATTTGTGAAGCTTCTGCTTTAAGCTTAGCAATGATTTGTAACGCTTCATCAGGATCAAGATTATAAATATTATCTAAAGCAGGATTTGCTTTAAAACGTTTATAACTCCAGTGATAGTGTTCAGGATAGTGCTGGATCAGTTGTTCAATGGCTTGATGAATAACAAAGGTTCCATCATCGGCGCTACCTTCGTAAATCTTCTCATCCATAGGCTCAATATGCATCGTAAAGCCGTCATGCTCATTACGAATCGCGTAAAGGAATAATGCTTTAGCTTTGGTTTTTTGGATGAGCTTGGCACTTAAATTACTTGATGCAAGTGGCACACCAAAATAATTAATCATATCCCCACCAACATTAGGTGTATGGTCGGGCAGAATTACAGTGGTTTCGCCTTGTTTTAATGCTTTAAAAATTTGTCTAACACCAGTTTCATCGGTAGGAACCAAGTTGGCCTGTTCGCGACTACGTGCTTCTCGAACAAAACGGTCTGCATCTACATTTTTTACTGGTTTGTATAAAATAGTCATTGAAGTGAATTGGGCACACCAAGCATTCATGATTTCCCATGTGCCAAAATGTGGAACAATTAAAACCACACCTTTTTTCGCTGCTAGTGCTTCATGAAAGTAATGTTCACCCTCAATATGGTGAATTCTCTCGATATTTTTACTATTTGACGAACCCCAAATACTTAAAAACTCAAAGTATGAGGTTAATTCGTTACGTATAGCTTGTTGTGTAATATCTATTCGTTGCTGCGGTGTTAAATGCGGAAGTGCAATTTGTAAGTTAAGTTCTATACTTTTTGATGTTCTAGTAATTTTTAAAGTATTAACTAATCCTGCCAACATACGGGCAATAAAACGTCCAAATTGAATTGGCTGACGGCTAAAAGTTCTGAGTAAGTAATAGTTCATGCTTTTTACATCTAGTTTGGTCATCTATCGCGGTAAAAAGGAGGCAACAAGTAAAAAAAGATAAAAATATTATAAATGAAATCATATAATTTAGACAGTTTTTATCAA